>OCVV012867089.1_pt1 | contig 15493 bp, 13 predicted proteins | sample 1539721 | NCBI WGS metagenome assembly OCVV01 (sample SAMN02144230, study PRJEB22623) | gut metagenome | biome: sheep rumen | host: Ovis aries | place: New Zealand
TTAATAGTAGTAATATTTGTTGGTATTCTATTCGATATTATAGCTGTTGCTGTTACTGTAGCACATATAGATGAATTCCATGCAAAGGCTACTAAGAAAGTTAAAGGATCTAAAACATCAATAAATCTAATTACCAATGCTCCAAAGGTATCAAACTTTTGTGCCGACGTTATTGGTGATATATGCGGAGTACTTAGTGGTGCAATAGGTGCTTTAATTGCTATTAAAATTGGTGAAAGCTTCGAATTGCCAATCAATATACAATCTATAATAAGTGCTTTAGTCGCATCTTTAACTGTTGGTGGTAAGGCATTAGGAAAAAGTATTGCAAATAAATATTCAACTCCTATCGTGCATAGAGTTGGTATTATTCTAAATAAATTCACAAAAAAAGGTTAAGTTCTAAGAACTTAACCTTTTTATTTGTATTCTTTATTAATTCTTTATTAATTCTTTTTTATTCTTTTATTTAAATAAATTCACTTTGTATTTAATATTAATTATTATAGAACTTTAAGTATAGCTGGAGCAATTTGTTTCTTTCTAGAAACTACTCCTTCTAAGAATATGCAATCATCACTATCTAATTTTCCATTAAAAGCTTTTGCAACTATTTCTTTTTCTGGTCCTACTACAAATGCTTTAGAATTTGTATTTACAATATCTGTTACAACAAACATAAAGAATGATAAACCTTTATCTTCAACAGCCTTTTCCATTGCAGCAGCAATTTCATCTTTTCTCTTTAATACATCATCTATATCAGCAGTATTTACTTGATCAATAACTAATTTTTTGCCATTTTCTTCGAATAGTTTAGCATCTAAATCAATTATTTGTTCAGCTGTATAATCAGATATATCTGTTCCAGCTTTTAATAATTCTAAACCATATTCGTTGCCATTAACTTCAGCAATATTCTCTAATTCTTGGAATACTTCAACATCTCTTGGAGTACAAGTTGGAGATTTTAATAACAAGGTATCAGAAATAATAGCACTTATCATTAATGTAGCAGTCTCTTTATCAATGTTTAATCCTTTTGATTTAAACTCATCAAAAAGTATTGTAGATGTACATCCATATGGTTTTGCTAAATAATATAAAGGTTCATCTGTTTTCATATTAATTTTATGATGGTCCACTACTTCAACTATTTTAGCATTCTCAATGTTTTCTACACTTTGTAAAGCTTCATTATGATCTACAAGAATAACCTCTTGTCCGGTCTTCAACACTTGTTAATAATTCAGGAGCATCAATATTTAAGTAATCCATTACGAATTGAGTTTCTTTACTTAATTCTCCTAATCTATAAGCTTTATGGTTTTCTTTTCCCTCTAACTTATCTAATCTTTCCTTTGCCATGCTTGAACAAATAGCATCAGTATCAGGGCTTTTGTGTCCAAAAATATAAACTTCTTTCATTTAAAATATTCCTTTCATTGTTTTGTTTTTACCCTTGTTGGATAACTAATTCATCATTAGAATATTGTAATTTTGCAAGATTTCCTGATTTAAGAAAATCTTTAAAATCTTCTAGATGTATTTCTGTTTTATCAACATCTGGCTTTGGCATAATATATCTAGAAAACTCATTATTTGTAATGTTTTTATATGGTAAAGCAAATAAGTCTATGTTTGTATGTAGTGTACCAAAACTCAAAATATCAAATATAATCATCGTATCAGTTTCACAAGGACGTATGCTATCTTTTATGCAAAAGTCAAATTGATAATTCATATCTATATTTTTCTTTGATAATCCAACAAATTGTAGATTTGCTTTTTTATCATTGTTAATTGTAAATTCTTGTGTTTTATAATTATCAAGTAATTCATAATTATTAACTAAATCTAATCTAGGAATAGAAGCTAATATCCTTCTAGCATTGTCTAGTAAAAGAATTGAATCTCCCTCTTGTGTAAAGTAATCTTTCTTGATTACTTTATAACAATCATAATTTAATTCAGATGCATCCACATATTTTATTTCGCCATCATCTTTACTAAATTGATATACAAGTATATCTCCTAATTGGAATCTAAATGGATATTCTAATTTTACTTTATATGTATTCTCTTCTTCACTAACGCTAATAGTTCTATCTGGCAATTCACTTTCAAAATTATTGTCATGGATTCCTAAATAGTCATCACCTTTTAAAGAATCAAAAATTGCAATACATGTTTCTGCATCAATTCCATCAAGCGTAGTATAATCAATTGTTTTACAATAAGGATTAGGAACATTGTTATCTGCAAAATATACTTGTTTAGCATTTAAATCTTTAAATCTAGTTCTCATAAATGAGTATTTAGAAAATCTATCAACAAATAGTGGTTCAATAAGTATTTCAATTCCATTAAATACACAAATTCCATTATAAACATCAACAGGAAATTTCTTTCCATCAATAGTTATAATATTCCATGCATGTAAGTCTTCTCCTAAGCCACCACCATAGCAATATTCACAATCTATATTATTTCTTTCACACAATTCTTTATAAAGTATTGCAGCTCCAATACTATCAGCTCTTTTGGTATTTAATACTCTTAATGATCTAATGTTTCTATCTGAACTAACTCTATCTTTTTGATCTAATGCATAATCGCTTCCATTGTTTAGGCCTATATTGGTAATCAAATAATTAAATAGATAAGCTGCTATTTGAACTTTAGACCAAGAAGATTTTATTCCTCTTTCTATCAGTTGCATTTTTTGAATTATTTCAACTAATTCATTTCTTTCATAAACAAGCGCAACTTGTTGAGTAAATCTATTATTTGATAATTCTTTCGAAACATCATCACTTATATGTATTAAAACATTTGATGATAATTTGCATAGAGCTTCTAGATCAATATCTTTAGTAGATTCTAAATAAACAATAGGTTTCTCTTTAAAGAAATCTAATCCCAATTCATTTCTTTTATCAGAATCATTAATAACTTGAACTGATGCCATATTCAATTTGTTAATATGAAGTTCTTGTCTACTACCTGGAACAAATTTAATTTTTGTTTTTTCAAAAACGTTAACAATTTGTTTCTCTTCAGCTTTAATTTCATCGACATTTACTTTAGCAATAGGTTCTTTTACAACTTGAGCTTCAGCTAAAGCATCAATATCAATGTTTCGAGAATATAATTTGTTTACTTTTCTTTCATTTTTTTCAAGATCTTTAATTTTGATTTGCCCTAAAGAAATCTTATTTATAATGTCTTCTTTGGCTTCTTTGCTTCCAAAAAATAATTTAATTTTTTCAAAGAAGTTAGGCTTTCTTCCGTTTTTTTCTTCAAACGCATCATAATAAAGCTCTCTTTTCTGATTTCCAGTAAGAGTCCAAAATACTTCTTCGCCATATTTAATTATAGGCAAATTATTAGGCATTTGAACGTTATCCTCCGTATAATATTACAAGCTTATTTTACTATTATTTTTTTTATATTGCAAATATTTTTCAATATTTTATACAATCATTATACTTCCATATGGAGACATCTGTCTGTCGTTTTCTAGAACTTCACTCTTTCCTACTATTATGACTTTATCGCCTTTTGAAAGATCTCCTCTTTCAAGTAGTATATCAATTCCTTGATTTAACATATCGTTAATATTATCCATATGGTTAACTAGTATTGGTGTTACATTTTGAGTAATAGCTAATTCATAATAAGAATCTTTTCTGTCTGTTATAGCAACAATTGGAACACCAGGTCTAAAACCAGATAATATATTTGCAGTAATACCTTTATTGGCATAAGTTACAATACAATTAGCTTTAATATCTCTTGCTGTAATTACTGTACTATATGAAATATTAGCTTTTATATTTTCTTCACTAAAGTCATAATCTTTAGATTCAAATCTTCTCCAATAATGTAAACTTTCTTCAATAGCTCTAGATATTTTATCCATTGTTTTTACACATTCTATTGGATATTTTCCAACAGCTGATTCGCCTGAAAGCATTACGCATCCAGTTTGATCATATACAGCATTTGCAACATCGCTTACCTCAGCTCTAGTTGGTCTAGGATTTTCTATCATAGATTCAAGCATTTGAGTAGCTGTAATAACTGGTTTTCCAACTTCATTACATCTTCTAATCATTCTTTTTTGTACAATAGGAACTTGTTCCATAGGAATCTCAACTCCCATGTCTCCACGTGCTACCATTATTCCATCAGATGCAGCTAGGATTTCTTCAAAATTTGAAATTCCTTCTGCACTCTCAATTTTAGATATAATCATCATATGGCTTCCACCATTATTATTTAATAGCTCACGAATTTGTCTAACATCATCCGCTCTTCTTATAAATGATGCAAATATAATGTCAAATCCTGCTTTTATACCACTTAAAATATCGTCAATATCTTTTTGAGCTAAAGCTGGTTGGTCAAGTGATACTCCAGGGACATTAACATTTTTACGTGATCCAATTGTTCCCTTTACAACAGCAACTGTCTTAATATCTTGTCCAATGATTTCTTGAACTTCAAATATTAGTTTTCCATCAGCAACTAATATATTATCTCCTGGTTTTACCTCTTGATATAAGTTTTTATAGCTAATAGATGTTTCATATTTATTTCCAGGAACATCTTCATATCTAAAATAGAACTCTTGTCCTTTATCAATATCTACACTACCTTTTTCTGTTCCATCTATGGTACCGGTTCTAATTTCTGGTCCTTTTGTATCTAATGCTAGTGCTACAGGCACTCCCATTTCTTCTCTAACTTTTAAGACATTATCTATCTTACTTTTGTTTTCTGGATAGCCACCATGTGAAAAGTTAATTCTAGCGCAATTCATTCCTGCTTTAATTAATTCTCTTAACATTTCTTCAGATTCACTTGCTGGTCCAATAGTACATACAATTTTTGTTTTTCTTAAATTATTAATCATAAAATAACCTCTTCCATATTTTTTCTATTGCATAATAGTTAGTCTAAAAAAAGACCTCAAATATTATAGCATTCCCTTTGCCCTTTAGCAACCATTATTTCAAGAATTAAAAATAATTTAAAATATTCTTTAATTCATTTTCAAAGTGTAAATAAGCTTCATGATAAGGATTGTCTAAAATATTTCCATTTAAGGAAATATCATATTCTTTATATTTTACTTCTATTTGATTTCTTACACTTTTCCTTGCTGGTTTTAATTCTTTTTCTTTAACTTCATTTTGCATTTCTAATAATAAAGGTATACATCCTAGAATAAAGCTTTTAATCTTTCTAGTATCTAACTTAACATTATTTTCATCGCCATCATGAATTATTGTAATTTCTTTATCATTAATAATTAATCCATCATATTTTTGCGTAGTTAATGTTTTAGTTCCAACCGCATATACTACTTCAAAATCATAATTATATGTTGGAATAGCTTCTTCGATAGATGCTTTTTTCTTTTTTTGCATTGGTTTTGAAAAATCTTTTATAAGACTTTCTTTATGTTCTTCTCTTTTCTTTTTTGCTAAAGGCTTACTTAAATCTTTATATATATGTCTTTCTTCATCCACAAGATCTTTGCCATTTTCTTTAATTGTGATTTCTACTTCTTCTTCCTCATCTTCATAGTCATCTAAATCATCATCATTAACTGGTTCATTATTTATTTTAATTACCATATCATCCTCTGAAGCCTTTTCTTCTGGCTTTACTTCTTCATATATTTTCTTAAGATAATTAATATCTTTTTTCATATGTGCTTTTGATTCAATCCATTTAAAATGTACATCATAAAATCTATTCATCATATTTATATTGTCAATTTTGAAAAATTTATCCAATATTTCAAAAGAATACGCTTTAGTTGCTTGGTCTTTAGTCCCTTTAATGTAATCAAGAACAGCGTTTTGACATACATAATAATTAAATTTATCAAACATTTCATTCATAAAAGGTTCTATTGTATCTGCTTCCTTTTTATAATTTGTTTGAATTATTAATGATTTCTTTGCATGTTTTAGAAGTAGTACAAGTTTCATACCCTTTCCAGATGTTTCTGCTTTAATTGATTCTTGGTTGCTATCATCAATAGATGTATTGTTCCAAATGTTTTGTCTAATAAACCACTTTAAAAATTCATAGGAATAAACATTATCATTATCCAAGAATTCATAATTGTATTTGAGAACTAGATTCTCTCCTAATTGTTCTTTACTATCTAAACTAAACATATATTTTTCCTTCTTACATAGACATTATTTTTTCTTTAGTCGCTATTATACTTTCATCAGGAGTTGAGGCCCCGGCTAATACTAAAATTTTATTAACACTACTGTCTAATTCATCTATATTCAATTCATTTTCATCCTCAATGAATTGAACTTTATTGCAATTTTTAGAAGCAATTTCATATAATTTCTTAGTATTAGAGCTATTCTTTCCTCCAATTATAATAGTATAATCTGCTTGTTTGCTTAAGTTTTCCGCTTCTTCTTGTCTTATTTCAGTAGCCATACAAATCGTTTTATCTATAATAACTTCTATATTATCTTTTTCTAATTCTTCTTTTATTTTTTCTACTAAAACATCAAACTTTTTTGAAGAATATGTTGTTTGTGCAACTATATATACATTTTTTAAACCACTATCTCTTATTACTTTAAAGGTATCTTCTAAATCATCTTCAGATTCTATTATTAAAGAATTTTTTCCTGCAAAACTCAAAGTTGCAATACTTTCTGCATGAGTTTTACTTCCAATTATAATAACAAAACTATCTGATTTAGCCTCAACTTTATCATGTACATCAATTACTTTTTTACATGTTAAATCATATACAGTTAAGTTCTTTTGTTTTGCTATTTCATAATTATCTTTAGTAACTCCATGTGCCCTAAAAATAACAATATTATTATCTGGTACTTGATTAATATCTTCTATTACTACCAGGCCCTTTTTTTCTAGGTTTCCTACTACTGTTTTGTTATGAACTAATTCGCCTAAACAATACACTCTTTTTCCTGGATTATTATCAAGTATTTCATTAGCACTGGTAACGGTATATTTAACACCACCACACATTCCTGCATATTTAGCCTCAATTATTTCCATATAATTCTCCTAGTTTATTTAAATTGGTACAATGTATATTATATAATAAATTGATCATAAAAAAAGCAAATTGACCAATAATGTCAACTTGCTTTAATAATTGTAACGATTTTTAATTATTTCCTTTAAAATAATTTTTATTCTCCATTATATTAATTCTTTAGTTAAAATATTTTTGAGAATAGATATCTACTCTTTTTATAAATAAAGATATTAATTACTATGTTTGCTATTAATAAAACTGAAATAACTAATGCTAAGAATAATATGATGTTTGAAGCAATCATTCCTAGTAAAAAGAATAGTCCTAGAATTGACATTGTATAAAAAAGCTCATAAAAGACATTAGTATTTTGTTTCATCATAGTATATTCAGTTTTCCAATCCATCCATGGTTTTAGCAAATCTATGATTATCTTTAACTTTTCTCCTAATATGTTTGATAGCATGAGTATAATAAGTATTAATATAGTATTTAAATGATTGTGTGTCATTGAAAAGAAGAAAATAGTCATTAATATGGCTGGAATAGTATTAAGAACAATTCCCGGAATACTCTTAACAATAAATTGTTTATATAGACTTATAGGAACAAACTTCATAAATTTACTATTAAATCCATCTCTCGATACAGCTATTATAGATGTAAAATTCATCATAAAGAAAACTTGAGCTATTCCTATAAAAACTATTAACCCTCTTACATTGTTAAATCTATTATTTATTTCTCCCAATAGATCATAGTCAAAAAATCTTGAAAAATATGCGAATCCCATAATTATTATATAAACAATTATAGGATAAAGTGTTGGCATTATAATACATTGAATAGCAAATATTGGAGCTCTAATTAATGTTTTTATTTCTTTATCTAAATAGGTTAAATATTTATTTTTCTTTTTAAAATCTTTTAAAGTTAGTCTTATCTTTTTATTGGTTTTGCTTCCTTGACCATCACTAACAATAGTTCCAATTGCACCTTTAAGATATATTTTAGAAATAATAAATAGACATATAGCAGATATTCCAATAGTCTCTCCAAAAAATAGTAATAAATTTAACAAGCCTTCTATTTCAAGATAATTGCTAAATATATTCATAATAGGTTTTAAAATAACGAATTGTTCTGCTAATTCTTCTGCCATACCATTAGTTCTTAATAGCATATTAGTGAAGTCTACTACTCTATAGTTTATTGTTGCAAAATCAAATTTATAATTATTTCCAATTAATGAAATGGCTATAATTGTTAATATTGCAACTATGTACAATACTTTGTTCTTGTTTTTTATTTTATGAGTAACTCTCATAATTATAGACACAATTAAAGCAGTTAAAAAGATTGGTACAATTGGTAAAAGAAGTAGCACAATAATTGCATATATATAAAAAGTCCAATATTTAAAATGTCCATATACCAAAATTGGAATAAATAGCATGAGCATTTCCATCATGTACTCTGATTTAATAATGTTAATAATTTTTGCTAATATCAATTTCCATGGTTTAATAGGCATAGTTAAAAATTGTTTTAAATCTTTTGAAAAGTATAAAGAGTTTATGGTCTCAAATATACTTTCAGCAAACAAAATAAAGTAATTCATTAAAAGTAATATATTGATGAATATTTTTGATTGTTTTATAACCATTAGTTGATGTACAACAATAGCGCTAGCTGTATACATTACATATGATAAACTTCCAAACACAATTATGAAAGAAAGGATTCTCAAAATCCTTTCTTTCATATCTTTAGGACCATTTCCTGCTTTTGAATTTTTGATTACAAGTTTAATTAATTGTAACATTAATCTTTCTTTTCCTTTTGTGTATCTTCAAATAAATTTATAAATGCCTCTTCAAGTGATTTACTATTTTTACTCTTGTTCTTTAGTTCTTCGCATGTACCAGTAAATTTGATTTTTCCCCCATCAATAATAGCTATTCTGTCACACATTTCTTCAGCCACTTCTAATACATGAGTTGAGAAAAACACTGTATTTCCCTTTTTTGCATGTTCTTTCATTTTCTTCTTTAGTAAAAAAGCAGCTTGGGGATCTAATCCTGTCATTGGTTCATCTAAGATCCAATTTTTTGGATTATGTAATAGTGCGCTTATTATTAATAGTTTTTGTTTCATTCCATGTGAAAAGCTTTGTATTTTATTTTCTAAGCTATCTTGAATGTTGAACTCTTCTGCAAGATTATTAATAATACTTAATCTCTTTTCTGAAGATACTCCATAAATATCTCCAATAAAATTCAAATACTCAATAGCTGTTATTTTATCAAAAGTATCTGGCGTATCTGGAATATAGGCAAATGATTTCTTGCATTTCATTGGATCTTTTATAATGCTATTTCCATCAAAAATGATATCACCTTCATCAATGTCCAATACTCCTGTCATCATTTCGATAGTAGTTGTTTTTCCTGCACCATTAGGTCCAATAAATCCAAATACTTCACCATCATTGATTTTAAGACTAATATTATCAATTACTTTTTTATTTCTAACATAAGATTCAGAAACATTTTTTATTTCTATCATTTCTTATTTCCTTTGTATTTTATATAAATATTCTTGGAACTCTATCAGATATTCTTGAAAGAATTTCATAATTAATTGTATTACATTTTGAAGCTATATCTTCTATTGTTACTAAGTCATTATCCCAAATATATACTTCATCACCTTCATTACAATCTATATTTGTAACATCACACATAAATGAGTCCATACATATTATTCCTAAGATTTTGCTTTTCTTTCCATTAATTACAACTTCACCTTTATTAGATAGCTCTCTTGGAAGTCCATCAGCATAACCAATACCAACAGTTGCAATTCTCATAGGTTTATTTGAAATAAATGTTCTTCCATAACCAATTGATTCATTAGCATTAATATTTTTTATATAACTAATTTTAGATTTTAACTTTGCAATTGGCTTTAAATCTAATCCATTAAATGCTCCCACATATGGTTCATATCCATATAATATTAGACCAGGTCTAGTTAAATTAGCTTCTTGATCATTATATTTCAATAAACCATCTGATGCTTCAGAAGAGAAATATTTCATGTTAGGAAAAATAGCTTTCAATGATTTTACAGCTTCATCAAATGTTTTTATTTGTCTATTAGTAAAATCAGTATTATCAATAGAATCACTATCAGCTACACAAAAATGTGTATAGCAACCAACAACTTCAATATTTGAATAAGATTGAATAAGTGATATGCACTTTTGTAAATTTTCGGGTTTAACGCCTGTTCTTCCCATTCCAGTTTCTATTTCAATAAATATTTTTACTGGATCTCCTCTTTTTCCAATAGTATCTATAAATTTAAAAGAGCTTACTCCAACTATTAAGTTATATTTAATAATGTTTTCTATATCCTCAATATAAGGCTCGTTTAATATTAAAATATCATTAGAATATCCATTATTTCTAATTTCAATAGCTTCACTACAAATTGCAAGTCCAATTATTTTAAATTCATTAATAACACTTGAAACCTTATTAATATATGTTCCATATCCATTAGCTTTTAATATTGGCATTATTTGTTTTCCATTATTTAAGCTTAGTTTATTTAAAATCGAAACATTATTATTAAAGTTTTCAATATTTATTTCCATATAAGTTTGTCTATCCATAAACACCTCTTAAAGTAATAATAACATTTAAAAGACATAAATATCAATATATAAAAAAGCATAAAAAATAGGAGGCTTTAGCAGCCTCCCGTTAGCACTTACAAATAAAGAAAAGAGAAAATGGGTCAACTCTTTCAAATATCTATAGTACTATGTTTTGCAAATAACTTTGCATAAATTATTATAGCACTATGTGTCTTTTATGTCAACCTTTATTTTAAATTATTAATATAACCACATTAACAATTACAGTTATAAAAGCTATAATAATAGAAATCATTATAGATTCGAAATTACAAATTATGGCTAAAGAAAAGGTTTCTTCCGGCTTATTCTTTAAAACTTTATTAAAAATTATAGCCTCTATTAAAGAACATACTAAAAGTAATCCTATTATTAGTAAAAACATTATTAAATATTTGATAACACTATTTATTTCACTGAAAGAAATAATGATTCGTAAAAGCCAAATTATCGTAAGAAAAATAGTTTTAGTTGATAAACTAGTAATTAAATAAGTTAAACAATCTCTTTTTCTAATACCAACCATAAATGCAATTACCAGACAAGCAACAGAAAAAATAATAGCCACCAACAATAAATTGCCAAAGGATTCTACTCCATCGGCAAACGAAAGATATATATCTGGATTGTGGCTGATGATGTGAAATTCTGATCCCGTAAATTCTATTTCATCCATTATAAATCCTCCTTATTAATATTTTTATTGGAATTTTCATATTTTTCTTTATCTAATTTGTTTAATTTAGTTATTTTCCTTAAAATTAGACTAAATATTATGATTGTTACTAAAACACAAACTATTATCCCTATAAAATATAATACAGAATAATGAATTTTAGGATTATGATCCAAAAGACCATACGCGACACTATCTGCTAGAACATAACTATTAGTTAAGCTAATAATTGCAAGTAAAAAAAATACTATCTTCTTTAAAACTTTCATATTTTTTATTTACAATTTCCTTTCTTTATTTTATGAGAATCTTTTTATAAATTATAAACTACATAATTAAATTCTAAAAGTAATATACTAAAGAATACATATTTATGTAATCTAACAAAAAAAGAAGTAGCAAGGCTACTTCATTAAGTATGGTGGCTTGAACTGGAATTGAACCAGTGACACAAGGATTTTCAGTCCTCTGCTCTACCAACTGAGCTATCAAGCCATCAAAATAAAAAAAATACCATTTATAAAAAAATGGCGACCTGAATCGGGCTCGAACCGACGACCTCTAGCGTGACAGGCTAGCGTTCTAACCAACTGAACTACCAGGCCATGAATAAAATAAATGGTGGTCGCTATAGGGCTCGAACCTATGACCTCCTGCTTGTAAGGCAGATGCTCTCCCAGCTGAGCTAAGCGACCATTTCTTTCGACTTAATTATTATAATTTATATTTAATAAAATGTCAACATTATTTTTAGGATTTTTCAATATTTTTATAAAGGATTTTAAGTATTAAATATACTTAAAATCCTTTATATTATTATTTATTCAGAAAGTGTATTAGTATTAGCTTTCTTATATCCTTCTACATCTTGTCTTTTTTCATTTCTGAATTTTCCAACATCTCCATCCTTAAGAATTTCTACTGCTTTCTTAAATTGAGTATCTTTTTCCTTATCTAAGGTTCCTGTATATTGATAATCATCAACTTTAACATCAGGGATAATTCCTACTCCATTTATAGTATATTGTCCAGTTGTAAAATACTCATTTGTAGTCATTTTTATTCCACTTCCATCGGGAAAACTTCTTAGGCTTTGAACAACGCCTTTTCCATAGGTTTGAGTACCAACTACGACACACTTGCTACTATTGTCTCTTACTATACCAGTAAATAATTCTGAAGCACTTGCTGAATATTGATTTACTAATATAACCACATTCATATCAACAGATTTTGGAAGTTTAGCGCTAGTAATATTGTCATTACCTTTTTTATCTTTTTGATGTATCATTTGTGTTCCGCTGTCAACAAAAATATCAGCCATAGCAGCACATTCAGTTAGTATTCCTCCACCATTATTTCTTAGATCTACAATTAGAGATGTGATTCCTTTTGTTTTTAAATCAATAATTGCTGTATTAAACTCTTCAGACACTTTATCTTTATCAAAAGTTGAAACATTAATATATCCAATATTATTATCTAAAACTTCATAAGAAATACTTTTTACTTCAATTCTCTTTCTAGTAATAGTATAATCTTTAGTTCCACTTTGGCCCTTTTTTGCGATTGTTAATGTAACGTCAGTTCCTTCTTCTCCCATAATTTTTTTAGAAGCATTTTCAAAGTCATCACCACTAAGTTCTTCACCATTAACTCCAACTATATAATCTCCAACTTCAAGTCCAGCTTCCTTAGCAGGAGAGCCTTCTAAAAAGCCATATATCTTTACTAAATTATATTCAGTATCAAGTGTTATATATACTCCAACACCAATATAAGAAGATTCCATATCTTTTAGAAGTTCTTGCATCTCTTCAGTAGTATAATACTCAGTATAAACATCATTAAGTCCATCTACATAACCTTTTATAGTAGAATCTCTTAATGAATTTTCATCTACATCTCCTAAATACTCAGAATCAATTAATTCTCTAATTTGAGCTAACTTAGTTCTATAACTATCATCTTTTAATGCTTCTGAAGTTGAAACAGCTCCATCTGGGTCTTTATTAATTTTTCCATAAATATAAAGATATGTTACAGCAAAAGTTATAAGCGCTGTTAATATAATTGTTAATACTATTTTAATACCGTTATTTTTCATTTAATTTCCTTTTTATGATGAAGTATTTGTTGCAGATTCACTATATTCTACATAATCATCTGATAAATATTTTTTAGGATCAACAGGAACATTATCTTCTCTAACTTCAAAGTGAACATGAGGTCCTGTAGAATTTCCTGTAGAGCCCATTTTCATTATTTCTTGTCCCTTAGTTACTCTATCTCCAACTTGTGAAACAAATGAACTTCCATGTCCATATAAAGTAACTAACCTTCTTCCATCTTCTGTTAAACCATTATCAACCATGATAGCATTTCCATATCCACCCAACCAAGCTGCGTAAATAACTATACCATCTGCTGCTGCATACACACTATCTCCAGTATGTCCTCCAATATCGATTCCATCATGATTTCTAACAACCCCTTGTATAGGATGTAATCTTGAGCCAAATGGTGAAGTAATATAATTAGTTTCATATGTTGGCCAAGCCATAATACCACCAGAATAAGTAAGCTCATAACTAGATGAACGCATTGCATTTGCAATTAAGCCTTCTATTTCAGTTTGTTGAAGTTTATAAGTGTTTATTTGAGAAACTAATTCTTTTTCACTGGCACTTAAGCTCTTCATATAGTTTTGAACTAATACTTGTGCATTTTGCAATAAAACCATTTGCGTATCGGCATCTTCTTTAAGTTTTTTTAAATTTGCCTTTTGAGTATTAAGAGTAATCCTTGTAGCCTTCAATTGTTCACTATAAGCTGCAAGCTCTTTTAAATCTTCACTATCATATTCAGCAATTTCTTGCACTATAAAATAATTTGAAACAAAGTCCACTATATTTGTAGAACTTAATAAAACATCAAGATAAGACAAATTGCCTCTTTTATATAAAGCAACCATTCTTTTCTTAAATAATTCATTTTTTCTATTATATTTTTCTTCTATATTTGTTAACTCAGCTTCAGTGTCAGCTATTTTATTTGCATAATCACTATATTCCTTATTAACCTTATCAAGTTCTAATTGATAACCTGAAATCTTGTCATTTAAGCTTTGTATCTCAATAGCAGTATCTGATAACTCTCCAGAAACATATGATAATCTCTCATTAGTCGCAGCAATAGCTTCTATTACTTGATTTTTTTGTTCTGATAATGTAAGTGATCTAACTTGATTTGTGTCTTCAGAAATAACATTATTGTTAGTTAAATCTGTATTATTACTGCCAAAGACAGTAAGAGCAGAAACAAATAAAATACATGTTGTAAAAAATAATGTAATGATAATTTCTTTTTTATTCATTTCTGCTCCTTTCTATTAAAATGATGGTAAATAATTTAGAGGATCCACTCTGCATCCAGATGAACTGCCTCCAACTCTTACTTCAAAATGTAAGTGTGGTCCAGTAGAAACACCAGTACTTCCTGATAAAGCAATTAAGTCTCCTCTTGATACATAATCTCCAACAGATACTTTGAATGATGACAAGTGTCCATAGCAAGTATACATTTCTCCTTTTGACTTATGCCATAGTCTAATGTAATTACCATATCCACCATACCAGCCACAGGCAACTATGTATCCTGATTCAGAAGCATAAACTCCTGTTCCTGTAGGGATACCAATATCTATCGCTCCATGATTTGTAGATGCTCCAGCAGTTGGAGCTCTTCTCTTGCCAAAGTATGATGTAATATATGTATGACTCATATATCTTGAAGGTAATGGCCATCCAAGTGTTCCAGAAGTATTATTAATATGTCCTCCTGTGTTACCACTTTGATTTGAAGATGCACCACTATTAATTTTATTTTTAGCTGCATTTTGTTGTGCTATAATTTGAGATTCACTAGCTCTAATTGCACTATTATATGAATCTATTTGCTTTTGAATTTTTTGTTGTTCAGCATTTAAAGAAGAAATCTTTGTCTTCTTCTCTGATTGTAATCCCTTTAATGTATCATTTTGTGAATC
>OCVV011304271.1_pt1 | contig 15492 bp, 11 predicted proteins | sample 1539721 | NCBI WGS metagenome assembly OCVV01 (sample SAMN02144230, study PRJEB22623) | gut metagenome | biome: sheep rumen | host: Ovis aries | place: New Zealand
ATTTCCTTGTGAACAGTCATCTTCTTCAAGATGGGGTTGTACTTCTTGAGCTCGAGGCGCTCGGGAGTATTCTTCCTGTTCTTAGTGGTGATGTAGCGAGATGTGCCTGGCAGACCGCTCTGCTTCATCTCTGTGCATTCCAGAATCACCTGGACTCTGTTGCCTTTAACTTTCTTTGCCATAGTTTCTGAATCTTTTGCGGTTAGCCGATTACACGAATTTCTTTCCAATCACAATAACCCTGAGCCACTGCATTCTTCAGAGCGGCGTCGAGTCCTACCTTATTGATATAGCGCAGACCGGAAGCGCTGATGTTCAGACTGATCCAGCAATCCTCTTCCACATAGTAGAACTTCTTGGTGAACAGATTCACGTCGAAAGTCCTCTTCGTGCGACGCTTGGAGTGTGACACGTTATTGCCAATCATGGCCTTCTTACCGGTAATTTGACAAATCTTAGACATTTCTAATCTTCTCTTTTTAGTCTATTCCAATAGACGACTTTTTCCAAACCGGCTGCAAAGGTACGACAATTTTTCATTCCACCAAGCATTTTCCGCCTTTTTTCTTATTTAATATGTGTTTTTGTTCCTTTTTTTCGTATCTTTGCATCAGTTTCAAACTAAAATACCATGCAAACGAAGTCTCTACTTTTATTATTATTGCTCCTCGCCCCTTGCTCTCTTTTGTGGGCCGAGGACTACACCGTCACATCGCCCGACGGAAACCTGAAGGCAACTGTTTCCCTTACGGACGGCAAGCTCTCCTACTCTGTCAGCCGAGGCGACAGAACCATCGTCTCCGAGTCGCCGCTCGGGCTGAAACTCTCCACCAGCAACCTTACGGAGAGCCTGGAACTGGTGGAGGTGGATTCCGGCACCGTTGATGACAGCTACACCCTGCCCGTCGGCAAGCGCAGCCAACTGCGCGACCATTGCAACACCCTCACACTTACCCTGAAGAGGAACACTTGGAGGATGAATGTCCTGTTCCGCCTCTACGACGACGGCTTCGCTTTCCGATACCTTGTCCCCAGGTTTGGCGGACACACTTCTGCCATACTTACCGACGAGGCGAGCCGCATTCGCGTGGCAAACATCAAGAGCACGACGGCCTGCCGCTTCTTGGGAAACTCGGGTGGCAACGACCCTAACTATCCCTACGAAGGGCACTATGCAAAGTATAACGACTGGCAGACGCTCCGCGAGACGGGCGATGCCCGATACAACTCCCCTACCCTCGTCTATAACGGCACCGACTATCTGCTCATCTCCGAAGCCGACTGCCGAGGCTTCTTCTGCACCTCGCTGACCAAAGCCGAGGAAACGGAAGGAGAGTTCTCATACAGCTGGACGGGCCAGACAAAGGATTATGCCGAGGACAAGACGCATCGCATCTCCTGCACCCTGCCTACCCAAACGCCTTGGCGAATGGTGGTGTGCGGCTCGCCGAAGACTATCTTCGAGACCACAATGACCGAGAATCTCTGTCCACCTACCGAGATGACCGACCTGAGTTGGATTAAGCCTGGCGTCTCTGCTTGGTATTGGGGCGGCTCAGATGGTGGTAAAGGTGAAATCAGAGATGCTTACGGCGGACTCCGCGAAGGCGAATGGGCTCACTGCGAACTGGCTGCCGACATGGGCTGGCCTTACTACCTCATCGATGCAGGCTGGAGCTCATCGTGGTTCCCTGGTTTCGTCAACGATGCGAACGCGAAAGGCGTCGATTGCCTGCTCTGGCAGAATGCCAACCTGGGCGCCAGTCAGGACTTCTCGAACGATAAGATGGACGCTACCCTGAAGAGATGGCAAGGCTGGGGCATCAAGGGCATCAAGGTCGATTTCTGGGAAGACGATTCGAAGGAGACAATGGAGCGAATGGAGAACCTCTACAAGACCGCAGCAAAGTATCACATGCTCGTCAACCTCCACGGCTGCACTCGTCCTTCTGGCCTGCGCCGCACCTATCCGCACATCATGACGCAGGAAGGCATCTATGGCGGCGAGCAACAGTTCTGGAACCCAAAGTTGAACTCCACGCAGCACCACCTCGACGTCCTCTTCACCCGAAATGTGGTCGGTGCGATGGACTTCACGCCTGGCGACTTCGCAACATGGCGAGGCAACATCATGACGCAACGGAGTCTGGGCCATCACCTCGCCCTGACTACCCTCTTCGAGAGCGGCATCGTACACATTGCCGAGGCACCGCAGAACCTGAAGTACTTCATCGGCAAGGACATCATGAAGCGTCTGCCTGCAGCCTGGGATGAGAGTCTGCTCCTGGAGGGCAACCCGACTTCCTATGCCACTGTTGCCAGAAGGAAAGGCAGCGATTGGTGGCTGTCGGGCATCAGCATCAACGAGCGCACCGCACGCCTGAAGCTCGACTTCCTCGACGAGGGAACAACCTACACGGCCTACATCTATCGTGATGGCTCTTGCCGCACCGACCTCAAGTTCGAGAAAAGGCAAGTGACGAAGGACAAGACCCTCAGCCTGAAGGAACTGAGCGAGGGCGGATTCCTCGTACAGATATCTCCCGACGACAACCTCGCCGTGCCTTTGGACCGCACTACCTACGAGGCAGAAGCCACTGGCAACACCCTGACCGGCGACACAAGGAGGGAGACTTACAGCACGCTCCATGCTTCAGGAGGCGGCTATGTGGGCTACCTCGGCAATGGCGGCAAGATACAGTTCAACCGCATCAAGGCCACCCACGACGGCGAGTACATCCTTACCTTATATTATATGTCGCGAGACACACGCCCGGCCAAGCTCTTCGTCAACGGCGAACAGATTGGCGACACCATCATCTTCAAGGACAATGGCGACTGCACCAGCTCGTGGGACCCCGACGGCATGGGTTGGAAGATGTTCCCCATCACGCTGAAGAAAGGCTCTACGAATATTGTCACCATCCAGTCGTTAGACGACTCCTGGGCACCTAACTTCGACCGCATCACCATCCATCCTGTCCTCTCCGACGAAGAGGTGACAGCCATCGACCCTAAAGTCCTTAAGGACCCTAAGGACCTTAAAGACCCTCACTACTTCGCCCTCGACGGCCGCAAGCTGGCAGGCACTCCTGCGCGGGGCATTTACATTCACGACGGAAAGAAACTCTTGAAGCAATGAGACACACAACACTCCTGACATTCCTTGCCTGGGCTCTCTTCTGCTCGGCACAGACCGCCCAAGACGCCTGCACCAGCATCATGGTGGGCAAACAAGCATCGACCGACGGCTCGGTCATGACCAGCCACACCTGCGACTCGTGGTATCGCACCTGGATGAGCATCGAGCCTGCCAAGGACTATCCGCGCGACACCATCATGAGCATCTACGAAGGCCTGATGCACACCGAGAACAGCGGCGACATGACGGGCGTCAAGGAACGCGGAACGATACCTCAGGCCCGTCACACCTACCGCTTCCTCAATACGGCCTACCCTTGCCTGAACGAGAAGCAGCTGGGAATGGGCGAGACAACCATCAGCGGTCGCGACACCCTACAGAACAAAAAGGGACTCTTCATGATTGAGGAGCTGCAACGCGTCGCCCTGCAACGCTGCTCCACAGCTCGCCAGGCCATACGCCTCATGGGCAGCCTCATCAAGCAATACGGCTACGGCGACAGCGGCGAATGCCTCACCATTGCCGACCAGAACGAGGTTTGGATCTTCGAAGTCTTTGGCGAAGGACCGAAGCAAATCGGTGGCGTATGGGCAGCACAACGCATCCCCGACGATGAGGTTGCCGTCAGCGCCAACATCTGCCGCATAGGCCGACTCGACCTCAACGACACGGACCACTTCATGGCTTCGGACAATGTCTTTAGCGTCGCCAAGCAACTGGGGCTGTGGGACGGCAAGGAGGAGTTCTCGTTCTGGAAAGCCTATTCAGGCGGTAACTATTTTAACGAGCCGAAGAACTACAGCGTGCGCGAACTTTTCATCATGCAGCAGCTGGCTCCCGATGCCAATTTTACCGATGAAATGGGCGAATTACCGCTCTCGGTGAAACCCAAAGAGAAGGTTTCCGTCGAGAGGGTCTCGAAGCTTTTGGGCTCTTATTACGAGGGAACCGACTTGAGCTTGTCGTGCAAAATCGACTCGCTGGCTAAGGATGGCAACGGGGTGAAACTGAAAGGGGGCAAGCCCTTGATAAGTAACCCTTGGATGCGGCCCGACGAGATACGCCGTTATGCCGGACTGCTGAACGACAGCACGATGGCCAACATACGCACCGTCAGCGTATCGTGGTGTGCCTACAGCACCATCATCCAGCTGCGTTCGTGGATGCCCGACGACATTGGCGGCGTGGCCTGGATAGCGCTCGACAACCCCGGGCAGTCGCCTCGCTTCCCCATTTTCTCTGGAAACACAGAGCTGCCCATGATGCTTAGCGTGTGTGGTCAGCATCGGAAAAGAGACGATGCAGCACTCTGGCATTACCGCGAAGCGAACCGCATTTCTTCGATGAAATGGGGACAAACGCGCACTTCGCTGCAAAAAGCACAGCAGCATTTCCTCGACAAAGCGGCGCGGGAACAGTCCTTCGTGGAGCAGACGTGGTGGAACACCGAGGAGAAGCAGCGGACTGCTTTCCTGAATGGCTACACGGCAGACTTCTTCAACGCCACCATCGGCAGCTGGGACGAACTGGCACGCAAATACTGGCGACAGTTCTGGTCGGGCTTCTAAGGCGGTTGAGAAGAGACAAGGGGCAAGAGGATTGCGTTTTCGCATGATGCTATCAGTGCTTCAATACCCAGGGCTGCCCTGGGCTGATTGCTCAATGCCCCTCCGGGGCGAAATCATTTTCTGCACGGAGCTCAGCTGCTCTCCTCTGACTCCTCGACTCCTTAGAGGTTTTTTGTCTAAGGAGTAAAGGAGTGAAGGAGTTTTAACTTTTCATTTTTAATTTTTAATTTTTCACTTTCATTTTCCCCCATTTCATCGAGAAAAATAGCATTTTGGAAGAAAATAACAAATATTTTGGAAGATTTTAACAACTGGCTTTCCAAAAAATAGTCCTACTTTTGCAGCAGAAAAGATTGCGGAACATTTGGCGTCTTAAGCAAAAAACCATATCTTTGCATTAACATTATTAACTTTAAATACTACCACTATGAAGAAAATTCAACTCTTATCTTTCTTGCTGATGCTGGCATGCTTCGTGCCTCAGGCAGCGCGTGCCGAGTACTACGGCATTCAGGTTGGCGGCGTACGCGTCACCTCCGACAACTGCGACAACATTACTGGCAGTAACATCTGGAGCTACGGATATTCTCGAACCAAAGAATTCGTTCCGGAAGCTTCCCATGTTTCCTACGACCCCTCGACCAAGACGCTCACGCTGAACTATATTCAGATTGAGCGCACCGGCAGCGGCAACCGTGCCATCTTGAACGAGAGTTGCGACGGCTTGACCATCGTGTTTGAAGACACGAATTACCTATCCGCACTAGCAGCCTCGCCTATCCGCCTCAATGCCAACACCACAATCAAATGTGCGAGTGGCAGATATGGCGACACTCAGAAAATCTATGGCGGCGTAGAAGATGCCATCACTGTCGGCAATGGTGCAACGCTGCTGATAGAAGACATTAGCATCTCTGTTTCTACAAATCGCGTCGAAAGTGAAAGCGGTGTCTTTGTGGGCAACACGGGAACAGAAAGGCTTATCATTAAAGATGCTGCCGTATGGGCACAAGGGATGCATGGTGTAAAGGACTTTGCAATGCTTGGCGTACAAAACGGCCATTTGTGGCTTAAAGGCGATAATGCCGCCGCCAAGAACTTGAAGGACTTCAGTATGGTAGGGAAGACAATGTACCTCACCGACACATTCTACAACGATGGCACACTGAACTTCCTTAACTCAAGCGACTACTCCGTGGCAAGAGAAGTCACGATAACCGACTACGTTGAAATCAACGAGACAAACTTCCCCGATGACATCTTCCGCAGCTATGTCAGCGAGGAGTTCGACAAGGACAATGACGGACGACTCACGTACCAAGGGGAAGCAAACTCAAATTACTTTAACAATATAATAGACGTGAGCAACAAAGGACTTACATCGCTCAAAGGCATCGAGCACTTCCCATATTTGGAGACACTCAAATGTGCCAACAACAATCTCACGTCATTGGATGTCTCGAAGCTCTCCCAACTTATGGAACTTGAATGCTACTGCAACCAACTGACAAGCCTCAACGTTACAAAAGAGAAGGAGTACTATGGACTGCAGAAGCTTGTATGCTATCAGAACAAACTGACCAGGCTCGACATTCCCCAAGGCGTCCACGATAAACTGGATTGCAGCTACAATCTGCTCACCTACATTGACTTCTCCAATTGCAGCTATTGGACAAATAAGATATACATCGATCATAACCGCATTGACGCGTTTATGACCGAGACATTGGAAAGCCTGCCCGACGTGACAGAAGGCACCAAAAGCGACGGTTACAGCATCACCATCAGCAGTGGCACAACAAACGACAACGTATGCACAGGCGAGCAGGCTGACATCGCAAGGAACAAAGGATGGGAAGTCTTCGTGGCAGGTCTCGACAGTGATGGCAATATCGTTTATAACATAGAGATAGGCGGCACGATAATTACTTCTGCCAACGCAGACGACCTGACCGTCTTGCCTAACGTCACGAAGAACTGCGATGACGGCTATGCCAGATACGAACCTGCAACACAGAAGCTCCATCTTAGCGGTGTGGATATTGTGAATGAAGAAGGCGACGGCATTAATTTCAATATAAAAGGATTGAAACCCACTATTGAGATCGGCCTAGACCCTATCAACATTACGGCTAAAGGAGAAGGCATCTCATATGATTCCCGCAATGGAAGCAAAAATGGTTTGCTGACTATTACAAGCAAAGAAGACTACTGGTTCAGCGAAAAGCTAAACGTCATCAGCACAGAAAATCATGCTTTTTACATAAAGGGAAGTCTCATCTTGCAGGGTGTGGCACGTATTGAAGCAAAGAGTCTCAGCAACACCTATCCCTTCGACCTTGATGGAACACTTTATGTCAAGAACGATGCAGAGCTTCGTATCAAGAGCAACGGTTATTATTCTTTAAGCGCAAATGCCCTCGTCCTGGAAGATGACAACATTGTCGTCACACATCCTGAAGCTACAATTCCCGAAGGAAGTGGCTCCCTGCGCGACGCTGAAGGCCATACTATCCGTGGCGAAGTCGTCATCGGCAAGCTGCGCGAGTATAACTACTATGTGGCAGGCACAAGGATAAGCAATGCCAACCAGCATGCTGTGCTGGGCGACACGACCGTTGTCTTCCAAGAACCTGCGTTCAATGGCGGCCCTGGCACGCTCTTACTCACGAATGCCAACATCGAGGCAGGCTCTGAAGCAGGCATCAATGCAGGCAAGACCCTCTATATCAAGCTCGAAGGCGAGAACACCATCAACAGCACGACATACGGCATTGCCTCCAAATATTGCTACATCCAAGGTCCTGGCTCGCTCTATGTCAACGGAAAATATGGCATCGATGCTCATCTGTCGAAACTCTTCATCAGCGACGACGCAAAGGTGACGGCAGAGGGTTCAACGCAATATGCCATCAATGGACAGGAGACAACCATCAGTGGCGAGAATACTGTCGTAAGGATGAAGTGCGGCCCTGATGCTCGCGGCACCTTCAAAGCATCGACCAGCCTCACCCTCAACGATGGCCTCAGGATAGACGAACCCGCAGGCGCCCAGTATGTCGATGGCGAGATAAAGGATGCCGACGGCAATGTCATCAAGGACGAATGGGTAACCATTCAGTACACCGTGGACTATGACGTTAAGGTTGCAGGCATACAGGTCACCAACCACAACATGACCGACGTGCTCGGCGACGGCACAGTAAGCTACGACCCCGAGACACTGACCCTGACACTCACCGATGCCAACATCGACGGCGGTGACGGCAGCGGCATCGAGGCTGAGCAGGAACTCCACATCAAGCTCGAGGGCACCAACACAATCACCTGCACAAGGTCACTGAATGGCACAAGCAAAGGCATCTGGTTCAAGGGCAAAGGCTTCATCGAAGGCCCTGGCTCGCTCTCCATCACTGCCATGTACGGCATCTATGCTATAGGAAACAATCAGCCCAAACCGCTGCAGATTCTTGATGGCGCACAGGTTTCGGCCGAGGGAGACTTGATTGGCATCATGGCAGGCATCACAACCATCAGCGGCGAAGAGACTGTCGTGAACGCCAAGGGCGGCGATGGTTCGTTCGGATGCACAGGTCTTAACCTGAACGACCAGCTCGAGATTACTGAGCCTGCAGGCGCTTCGTTCGTCCTGAGCAAATTCGCCATCTGCGTAGGCCGCCGCAATACCATCGTAACATCTTGGGTAACAATCCAGAAGGTGGACCGCTACAACCTCTACGTCAAAGGCACACAGGTGACCAGCCTCAACGAGGAGGATGTGCTGGGCAACGGCACCGTCAGCTTCGACCCGCAGACAAGCACGCTGACGCTCATGAATGCTGAAATCGCTCCGACAGGAGCCCCCGGCATCCAATCGTCCATCCCCAACCTGAATGTAATGCTGGTAGGTGGAAACTTCATTAACATCAGCGATGACAAAGAAGGCATCGTCCTGCAGAAGAGTTCCGAAGACGAAGCATCTGAAGTTGTCTTCTATGGTGGCGGCACCCTCAATATCAATACTAACGGTACAGCACTCCAGACACAAGCAGACATCGCCTTCACCGACGGCGTGAACGTCTCGGCAGAGAGCACTGCAGGGGCTGGCATCAAAGGTGTTGAGGCATCTGGTATGTTGCCATCGCTGACGATATCGGGCGAAACAACCACATTGAAGGCTAAGGGTGCCGACGAAGGTTCCGTGGTAGCCTTCAGCGCCTTGAATATGACGGACAACATCACAATTGTTGAGCCTGCGGGAGCCACCTTTACCGAGAATGTTGGCATCACAGATGCCGAAGGCAACCTGATTGTGGGCGAATGGGTAACAATCGGAGCCTTCGAGATCTATGAGCTCTTCATCGCAGGCACACAAGTGACGAGCCTCAATCAGGCGGACGTCCTTGGCGACGGCACGGTTAGTTACGATGCAGAGACGAACACGCTGACGCTCAACGGCGCCGACATCGAGGCAGAGGGCGAGGGACTCTCGACACAGATTGACGAGGTTATCATCAAGCTCGAAGGCGAGAACAGCATAGAAGTCCCCGAAGGCTTTGGCATCTATAGCGACGCATCATTTACGATAACAGGTCCTGGCTCACTCAACGTGACATCAAAATTCGAGGCTCTCAATGGATCATTTGTCATCGAAGGAGGTGCCAAGGTGACTGCCGACAGCCAAACGAGAAGTGCTCTTTGGAGCTTCGATCCCCTTGCTGTCAGCGGCTCAGAGACCGTCGTCATGCTCAAGGGCGCAAAGGGAGCCGTAGAAATCTACGGAACAGACAGCGAGGAAGCCGTTCTCTCGCTCAGCGACGGACTGGTGCTTGGTCTGCCCGAAGGCGCACACTGCGGCATCGTGGATGTCTTGGTAGAAGAAGAAGAAGACATGTGGATACCGTATGGCTACATCCTGGATGCCAACGACAACAACATCACAGACCAGTGGGTCATCATCGCCAGTGAGGACTATATCACGGGCATCAATGACCTTAAGGACTCTAAGAACCTTAAGGACCTTAATGACTCTACCTATAATCTGGCTGGCCAGAAGGTAGGCAAGGACTACAAGGGCATCGTCATCCAGGGCGGCAAGAAACTCTTGAAAAAGTAGAAGACGAAAACGCCGCACGCGGAAATTGCAATCCCCGCGTGCGGCGTTTTTTCCCCCCCTACAGTCTTTTTTTTTACGAAAGAAGAATTTTGAATTTGTGAATTTTGAATTTTGAATTATCATTCGTAACTCTGCAGGCACTAAAACACATCTAACAACTAAAAACAATGAAAAGAAGTATCAGCATCATCGCGTTTTTGTTCACCGTAATCACCATCTACGGACAGTCGAACCACTACCTGACCAAGGAGGAAGCTCCCCTGGACACTACCTTCATCGGTCCCCCACCAGCATTCGGCTCGCTGCTCTTCGAACAGGACTTCCATATGTATCAGTACGGCAAGACGCTCCGCGACACACCGCGCGGCAAGCAAGCCGTCAAGGATGCCAACACCTCGACCGACAACATCCTGGACGTCTTCTCCGAAGCCTTCGGCATGAAGCTCTCGAAAGAAGACACGCCGGAAATCTATAACCTCATCAACCGCATGAAGGAAGATGCCGGCAGCTACGCCACACGCTGCACAAAGAACCGCTACATGCGCACCCGTCCGTATGCCCTCTACAACGAGCCCACACCTGTGCCCGAAGCAGAGGAGCACCTGCGCCACAACGGCAGCTACGTATCAGGTCACAGCGCAACAGGCGTCGCCGTCTCGATGGTGCTGGCCTGCATCAATCCCGAACGCCAGAACCAGCTCTACAAGCGCGGCCTCGACTTTGGCGAAAGCCGCTGGATAGTAGGCTTCCACCACTACAGCGACGTCAAGGCCGGCCAGATGGTAGGTGCACTCGTCCTGCCCGCCCTGATGAACAACAAAGACTTCATGGACCAGCTTGCCAAAGCAAAGAAAGAATTCGAGAAACTGAAGAAGGGAAAGTAAATCCAGCCTGCCAGACAGAAATAATTAGGGGAGCCACATCAGCTCCCCTAATCTTTTTTATAACTCATAGACGGTAATGCCGTCAGCCTTCAGACGTGAACGCAACTTAGAAACTAAGACGCGAACCGTCATCTCATATCGACGCTGTATCTTGTCCTTTGAGCGTTTGTTGCTGTACATCTTCTTGTCTGCCCAGCTTGCATAGTTCTTGTATTCGCCACCATCTTCAAAGAAAGCGTCGAAATACTCCTGGTGCTTGCGATGCTCTGTCTTCGAAACGAGAGGCAATGCATTAACCTTACCAGAATGAACACCCATAAAAAGGAATGCATATACAGCATTCTTCAGACACTGCTCCTTTACGTCTGCTCTGTCGCGGCCTTCACCGGAGACACGGACAGTCTGACTGCCATCCAGCTCGGATGCAATACCCGTGATATACATATCAACCTCGCGGGACACATACTGAGCACTGACGCTTACCGGTAAAAGGAACAGCAATGAGATGAGCAGGAGAGCCTGCTTTCTTACTGATTTATTCATAGTCTTTACCACCATCTGTTAATAACTTGTGTTCTATAAACCACCTGAGGACGGCTCTTGGCGTATGCCACAGCAACATCGCGACATGCGTTGATGCGAGCCTTCTCGAGTGTTGCAGCAGTATTGATGCGAGCCTTTTCCAAAGCAACAGCATCCTTGTACTTCTGGTCTGTGACATTCTGCACACGAGCCTCAATCTTCTTCATCAGAGCCTGAGCCTGTGGATAGCACTTGGCGCTCGTGTCGATTGTAGAAAGGATAGCCATAGCCTCTTCAGCAGCAGGACCAGGATTAGGATCGGCACTCCACACAGCCTGTGCTTCAGCCAGAACCTGAGCGGCATCATGGTTGATGTGCTCCTGATAAACCTGATTCATCAAAGACACTGCTTGAGGATAGCAAGCACATTCCTGAGGGATAGCAGACAGTTCATACAGAGCCTCCTCCCATTCCTGAGCTGTAATCAGGCTCTTTGCCTTCTGAATGATGGCAGGACCATTCTTGTCGTAATAGTTTATGATGTTCTGCTTGGACTCAGCAATGAGGTTCTTCAGTTCAGGTGTAGCCTTAATGTTCCTGAAACCGGCAAGCATTGCCGCCTGCTCTGTCTGTCCAGAACCCTTCACCTCCTGTACGCAAGAACCAAAGCATGTGCCCGACTCTGCATCACCCACAGCAATGGACACCTGCATGTTCTGGCCGATGCGTGGAGGTGCTCCGCCCGTCATGTAACGGTCTAAGAGATTTACCCTCACTGCCAAGATGAAACGGCCTCCATAGCCACTCTCCATGCCCATCTGTGAGATAAGGGAACGCAGGCGGTTCTCTATTACAGACGCGTTGTTGCGGTCAACACCTCCCGTAGTGGCTGACACATAGGGAGTGAGTTGTATCTGGCCGTAACTGCTTATCGCCGCTACACTTACCAGAGCCAGTAATAACAATATGCGTTTCATAATCATATACACATTCGTTTATTTTGTGTTATTTAACTCTCACCTACAATTATAGCTAGAGCACCGACGCTTTGCTTCTTCACACTAATGTTCACACCTACACCGCTGAACTTGTTCTGAAGTTGCTCACTAATATCTTCAAGCTTAGAGCCATTCTCTATACGCACACGATACTCCTGCAATCGCGCATTATCGCGCTTGTTGTTGCTGACACCATTTTTGGCAATTCCCTTTAGGACATCACGGAAATAGAACTTCATATTCTGACCTTCTATTTGATCTGTGTTGAAGTTCATGCCACTGTTAGCAAGTAGAATTGTTACCTTAACCTCGCGACCATACTTAAGTGTCTTCTCGAAACTCTCCTTGAGTTTGTTGCTGAAGTCTGCCATGTGGCTTTCGATGACTCTTCTCAGGTCTCCCTTCAGACCTTCGGCAGAGAGGGTTCCCGGTTCATCGATAGCAGCAATATCATCATTGGTATAATAATCTTTTGCTATCAATTGAACAGAATACTGAGAAGAACCCAATACCTGTTTCACGAGTTTCCAATTTACCTCAATCTTAATGTCCGGGATTACACGTTCTGCAGCATCATCAAGATCAATACCAAACTCGTCTGCCAAAGCTGCATCTTCATCCAAACCAGTAAGAGACTGCTTCAAGTCCTCACACTTAAACCCGATAGCTGTAAGTGTTGCCGACGTAGTGGAAAGCGCAGTAGAGATTTCCGTATTGTCAATGTTTTCGTTATCAAAAGCTTTCTGATAATCAGGGTTCCATCTGGAGCGGCCATTGGTAGAGACATTTTCCCCATAATTATGTTCCTTCATCCATGCTTCAGAAGGGAACAACATTAATGTTGGCATCTGAGCCATCGCAGTGATGCCAATGATACCTGCGACGATTGTTGATGTTATTCTTTTCATTTCTTACGCTTAAATAAATTATTGCATCATCATGTCAAACACATTCGTCAGTACGCCATCTGCTTCGAGACGCTTTCTCAGACTGTTGAGGTTTACTTTGACAGTAATGCCCACCTTGTATTCCTTGCCTGAGAGCTTAATCTCTTCGTGGAAACCTTTGTTCGTTTCCTGGATGTACTGCAAGTACTCTTTGCGTCCGAAGAAGCGGTCGAAGTATTCCTTTTGAGCATCATAAGGAGTGGTACCCATCAGCTCAGGAATTCTTCCCTGTGTGTCTGTCTGTTCAAGGCCTTTGAAAAGGATGCCGTGAATGGCATTGCGCTTACCTATATCTGCAGTCAGCAGTCCCTTCTTTCCGTAGCTGTAAACCTTGAAGATTACATAGTTATTGTCGCGAGAGACAGGACAATCCTCACGAGTCAGTTCATAATCAAAGGAGATTTCCTCCTTGTCTTTGTCTTTGGCAGAAGCCGTAGTGGCCACAAGCATCATTGCAGCCACTGCAAACAGGTATTTAAAAACTATCATAGTATTAAAATATATGTATTACACTATTTTATTTCTTCTTCTTGCTGCCGCCGAATCTTACATAAGAGCAGCCCTTTGCCTTACCGTTGAGCAGCGTGTACTGAAGGTTAGCATTGCTATCTTCTGCAGCAGCCATATTAGCTTCAACGTCGTCAGCATCTGTGTTATTGTTCCAGAGTCCACCCTTAGCAACGGAAAGGTCGCCACTGGGAACCAACTTGCCTTCTGCATCGAGCTTAAGAGCAACAAACTTGGAATCCTTTGTCACGCCGTCCTGAGTACCCAACTTAACGTAGAGTTCGCCCTTATCGTTGGTATAGAGTCTTTCAACGGGAGCAAAAGCATCATACTTCTGAGCCAGACGGTTGACATTCTTGTTGAGCACCTTTCTGCTCTGACGGGAAATGATTTTCTCTACATTCAGTTTCTCACCGCCTACCTCTGTGACAAGGCTGTTAGTGCCCTTGGTTGAGCAGATGTATTCCAATTGGAACTCTTCTACAGGAGCGCCGGCAAATGCTTCGGGATTGTTGAAGTATTTCTCAGTGAATGCTTCTCCGCCCATCCACTTCAGCTTGTACAGATATGATCTGCCTACCACTGAGTTAACCTTAACATTCTCCTCCAGTGTCTGCTTCAAGGTCTCGGTTGTAGAGTTGATTGTGCTCTGGAGGGTTTCCTTCAATGGGCCAGGAACCTTGGCCAGCTTGTCGTAAAGAGGAGTCAGCTTGTCATCTATCATCCATTGAATCTGTTCGGAAGGTGTGGCAAAGTCAAAGCGTGTTACCAGAACATAGCTTGCATCGATCAGTTGGCTTGCCAATTCCAATGCAGCGGCTGAATTGTCCTTCTGTGCTTCCTTATTGGCAGCTTTCTCGTCCTCTGAGAGTGACAGCAAACCGTACTTGATAATGTTTGTATAGTTCTTGTCGATTTCCAGCTTTGAGTAATCTGTGCTGTCGGGATTGTTGAACCACTTAGCAACGATGGCCTTGCCTGCTCCTATCTGGTTGAGGAACTTCAATGCCTGGGCCGCATACTTCTCATCATCGCTGGCAGCCTTTTTCTCTGTGCCGTTGATAGCCTTGATGGCAGCTATCTCTTCTGCAGTAACCTCTGGCAGATCGTCAGAATCCATATAACGGCTGCCCGCATTGAAAGCATTGTACTTTCTGTAAACGTGCTCGTAATCCAAAGTGTCGAACACACTGGTCATCACCTCTATCTCCTCCTCGAAGTTTCCTGTAGATGAAGATGGAGCATCCAAACGGATACTGTAGATAGAACCACGCACGTAGTCAGGCATCTTAAATCCTTGTGCATTCACACTGACAGCAACTGCCATCAATAACCCTAAGGCTAAAATCTGTTTTTTCATTTTGTTTGGTTAATTATTATTATTAATAAAAATGGTTAATATTTTCTAACATAAACCGTTAATTTTTTATCAACATGCCCACAAAGTTATACAATTTTTCACATTTAATAAGACTTGTGTAGTTAAATTATGTTAAAAGGATAGTTGTGCCTTAAACCTATACTCATTTTGCTTCCTTATCAAATATATAATGTATAGGGAAAGGGCACAAAGTGTCAACTGCGGCCAGGTTTTGTTCTATTTTATTTATTGTTGCCCGCTAAATACAGTCATAACAACGCTTTTGCCCCGATGGGGCGAGTGTGAACCAAACACAAACTACCCAGGGCGAGTGCCCTGGGCTGACAGCATATGCCCCGTCGGGGCGTCCTATCACCCTGACTGCTTAATGGGATGAGTGGAGGGATTCTGGCTCAGTCAAGCTCGAGGATGGTCTTGCCATCGGGGG
>OCVV011349589.1_pt1 | contig 15492 bp, 13 predicted proteins | sample 1539721 | NCBI WGS metagenome assembly OCVV01 (sample SAMN02144230, study PRJEB22623) | gut metagenome | biome: sheep rumen | host: Ovis aries | place: New Zealand
CAGGGCCTGCCGGCCCGTTCTCGCTGAAAACAGGCCACTGGCCTGTTTTCCGGGCGCTGCGAACCCCGGGCGGCAAATCCGCAAGGTATGTATTTTTGCTCCGCAGAAGTGGAGTGGGCTTCGCTTCCCATGGTACATTCTGCTGCGCAAAAATACTCCTCGCGGCGTACATGCCGCCGCTGCGGATTTCAATCAGGGGGAGATCCCCCTGATTACCCCCCTCCGATAGTGTTTATGCGGTTATTGATATTTCAGAATTGAATAAAAAATTTTTTTCAGCAGCTGCCAGGGTCGGTTTTTGGGACGTATCAATGATTGTCAAGCCGCTGGAGAAGGAATGGAATCGCAGCGGCAAAAAGCCCGCCGGAGTGCTGATCCGGCGGGGGAACCGAGAAAAATTTTTTTTAGGAGGATATACACGATGCGTAAATCCATTGCCATCACTCTGATTCTGACGATCGTTCTTTCGATCTGCGCCGTCATGCCTGCCGCGCTGGCGGAAGCGTACTACATCCGGACCGACAACGGCAAGACCGTGAACCTGCGCGAAGAGCCCAACACGACTTCCAGGGTGCTCCTGCGCATCCCCTACGGCGACCCCTTCTATGTGTCCGAGTTCCTCGGCAACGGCTGGGCCTACGGCCACTGGGGCGGCCAGTTCGGTTATGTGATGAGCCGTTTCCTGTCCGCCACCGAGCCTGAACCCTACATCGGCGGCTCTGCCGGCTCCAACTACAATCCGGCCGCTGAAAATAAATCCAGCTCCCGTTCCGCTTCTACCCAGAACAATACAGCCGCCGCGGACAAGGCCCAGCTGGAAAAAGAACTCAGCAGCCAGCGGGACGTGACGCCCTTCCCCATCGAGGTCCGGGCGAGCCGCGCCACCGGCCGGGTGAACTTCCGCGTCGGCCCCAGCGCGAGCACGGCCAGGATTACCCTTTATCCCGACGGCAAGGAACTGATGTGCACGGGCGAAACGACCAACTGGTACAGGGCCTATGACCCGGACAACGGCAACTACGGCTACATCCACAAGAATTACGCCACCAAGGTGATGGTCGCGCCCACCTTCTCCTTCACCAGCAAGCAGACCCCCGACAAGAAGACCCTGGGCACCCTGAACGTGAACGGCAAGTTTGACCTGGTCTGCCAGATGCCGGAAGGCTATGACCTGCAGGTGGTCAACATGCGGGGCAGCCAGATCATCGCTTCCATCCTGCCCAAGGACATGGTCCGCCCCCAGATGTACCTGACCATCGCCTTCGACGAAAGCTACGCCGACGTCAAGCGGATGAACGACCTGACCCCGGAAGAGCTGAAGATTCTGGAGAACACCTTCCGGGAGATGAACCGGGTGGAAATCTCCTACCGTGAAACCGGCTACGGCACCAAGCTGCTGGTGGCCAAGGAAATCGGGAACGATACGGACTTCGTGGACATCCTGGCCATCTATCAGGGCTATTTCATCGAGTTCACCATGTCCCCCAACGAGAACAACGCCAACAAGACCCTGAACGACCAGCAGATCAAGACCTGCATCGACTTCCTGACCAACCTGGACTTTACTCCGGTCGCCTGAACATAAAACACAACGCAAGAGAAGCCCGCCGGTCGGCGGGCTTCTCTTGTGCTGCAGCGTTTTTTATGATGATGTTTATTGCTTGTAATATACTTCCGGGTGCTGGGCCGCATAATCGATCAGGCGCTGGTTGAAGTCAGTTTTATGCCAGATTTCCATATAAGCGTCGTCAAAGCTGTCAAAAGGATGAAGGGCGCAAAAAGCAGCCCAGTCCCCGTCATCCGGGAAACGTTCCCGGTAGCTGCCGATTTCCTCCGGGGTGATGCCGTTTTCCGAAACGAAGCGTTCATACAGGTCCGCTACATCGCCGAAACCCGCGGTGCGAAGCGACTGTGGCGTCAGGCGGGCGTAATCGGGGCCGGTGTTCCAGAAATACTGGGCAATGCCGCCGTTTCGGATTTCCATATCGAGCATCAGCACCACCAGCAAGGCGCGCTGAGCTTCTGAGTGGTCCATAAAGCCGGGCATTCCGGGTTCTGTCGTATTAAAAACCACAGCGTCGTACAAATCGTAGTATTTGTCGTAATGATACTTTTCGCTTAATTCCTGATATTGTTTCTCATAATCAGACGGCATAGTCAGGCTCCTTCCCATACTGCTGACCATCATCAGCAAAGCCAGAAACAGCGCGATATTTCTCACCATCGAAAAACCTTCCCTCTGATCCTGCTTTCTACCTCCTACCTTCTACTTCCTACCTCCTACTTCCTACCTCCTACCTCTCAGCGTCAGGTTTTGATCTTGAGCTTCTCGTCCAGCGCCCCGTCGTCCTCAAAGACCATCTTTTCCCGGAAGGTCAGGTACACGGTATCTTTGGGCTTCATCGTTTCATAGCTCTCGGGCGGGGCGATGACGCGGAAGGTCATTTCTCCCACCCGGACGCGGCAGTCGTTGACGTCGCCCAAATAATACTGGGTTTCGAGGGTCCCGCGCAGGTCGCCCTCCGTCAGGGACAGGGTGATCCGCTCCGGGCGGACGGCCACGGTGACCGGGCCGCGCTTGTCCCCGTCGTAGGGGATGGACTGGTCCGTCCCGGACAGGGCGATGCGCCCTGTGTCCGCCCTGCCCTTGGCGAAATCGACCTTGCCCAGGAAGTCCGCTACGAAGGGATTGGCCGGGCGGTTGTAGATCTCCGCCGGGGAAGCGACCTGCTGGACGCTGCCCTGGTTGATCAGGATGATCCGGTCGGACATGGCCATGGCCTCTGTCTGGTCGTGGGTGACGTAGATGACGGTAATGCCCAGGGAGGACTGGATCTCCTTGATCTCAAAGCGCATGCTCTCGCGGAGCTTGGCGTCCAGGTTGGACAGGGGCTCGTCCAGCAGCAGCAGCTCCGGCTCGGCGACCAGGGCCCGGGCCAGGGCCACGCGCTGCTGCTGACCGCCGGACAGCTGGGAGGGCAGGCGGTCCGCATACTGACTCAGGTGGACGATGGACAGCACCCGGCCGACGTTTTCCTTGATCGTCTGCCGGGGCGTTTTTTTGATGGTCAGCGGGTAGGCCACGTTGTCAAACACGTTCATGTGCGGCCAGACCGCGTAGGACTGGAACACCATGCCGATGTTCCGCTTTTCCGGGGGCACGAAGGTCTTCCCGCCGGAGACCAGCTGGTCGTTGATGTACACCTCGCCTTCCGTGGGCTTTTCAAACCCGGCGATGATACGCAGCATAGTGGTCTTGCCGCAGCCGGAGGGGCCCAGCAGGGTCACGAATTCTCCGTCCCCGAAGGTCTCGGTGAAATCCTTCAGGACGACGTTGCTCCCGAAGGCTTTGGTGACATTCCGAATGGTAACGTTTGCCATATTCATCGATCCTTTCTCAAATAGAGAACTCGCCCTTGGTCAGCAGGTTCAAAATGAAATTAAGGAATACTACAATGAGAAGAATGCCGAAGGCCATCGCGCAGCTCATGGGCTGGCTGGTGAAGGTCCAGTATTCGTAAAGCTGGAAGCCAATGGTCTTGGTGGTGCTGGAGTAAAGCAGGGTGGTCATCGACAGCTCGTAGAAGCTGGGAATGAAGATCAGGAACCAGCCGGCCGCGATGGAGGGGAAGATCAGCGGGCCGGTGATTTTGAACATCGTCTTGGTCCAGGTCGCGCCGGAAATCTGGCTGCACTCTTCCAGCGACACGTGGATCTGGCTCATAGCGGAGACCACGGTACGCATGCCCATCATCAGATACTTGATCATGTAGGCGACGATCATGATGTAGGCGGTGTTGTAGATGTTGATGCCGAAATTGCCCTTCATCGTCATGATCAGGCCCAGGGCGATGACCACGCTGGGCGTGCCGGAGCCGAGGGTGATCAGGAAATCGGGGATCTTGCGGCCCCGGATGCGGGTGCGCTGCAGGAGGTAGCTCATCGTGCAGGCGATCACGATGCCCACCGTGGCGGTGACGGAGGCAAAGAGCAGGGAGTTTTTAAGGGAGTTGACCGTCTCCGTCCGGTCAAACACCGTGGTCCAGTTGGACCAGGTGAAGTTCTTGGGATCGAACATGCTCTTGCCTACGTCGATCTTGAAGGAGGTGGAAAAGATGGTCGCAAAGGGAATGAACACCACGATGACCGCGAACAGGCTGACCAACACCGTGACGGGGATCCGCCATTTGCGAAGGTCCACGATGGCCGGGCGGACGGACTTGCCGGACACGGTGATGTACTGCCTCTTGGCCAGCACCACGTCGGACAAAAAGAGGATGATGACGGCCAGCACCATCAAAAAGACCGCCATGCCCGTGGCGTCGTTGAGCCCCTGCTGGCCCAGACCCACGTATTCCACGATGCGGGTGGTGACCGTGTGGACGCGGCCGGGGCTGCCGATGATGGAGGGGATGCCGTAGCAGCTGGCCGCGCTGACAAAGACCAGGAGGGCCCCGGAAATCAGCGAGGGGGTCATCATCGGCAGGGTGACGGTGAACAGCGTCTTCAGCGGGGCCGCGCCGGAAATCCGGCTGGCCTCCTCCAGGGAGGGGTCCATCTTTTCCATGGCCCGGCTGATGGTGATGAAGGCGTAGGGGTAATAAAAGCTGGTCAGCACCCAGATCATGCCGGGCAGAGTGTAGACGTTCAGCGGGCCCGGAGCGTCGCTCAGGTGAAGCAAGGCCCGCAGCCACTGGTTGATGGTGCCGACGTTGGGGTTGAGCAGCCGCAGCCACGCCATGGCCCCCACGTAAGGGGGCACCATGTAGGTCAGCACGAAGAGGGCGCGGAAAAACTTCTTTCCGTACAGGTTGGTGCGGCCCACCAGCCAGGCCAGGGGGAAGGCCAGGAGGGTGCCCAGAATCATCGTCGCAAAGGCGGCGACCAGGGTGTTGCCCAGGGCGTCCAGGTTGAGCGGGTAGGTGTAGAGCCTTTGGAAGGTCTCCAGGGAGAAATCGCTCTCCGGGAAAAAGGCCTTGATGATCATGTAGATCAGCGGCATCAGCTGGAAGAGCAGCAGGAAATCGACGATCAACAGGATAATGATCCACTTGAAATCAAACTTCCAGACCTTGTCGCCCATCATCAGGAAGGTGAGCAGCAGGGCGTCCAGGGCCAGCAGAATGCCCAGCAGGATGGCCGTGCGGCTGTTGGCAACCACCAGCTGCCACAGCCCCGAAACCTCACCCCGGGCGATCATGCGGAAGGCGTCCAGCTGGGCGGCCTTATCCCGCACGCCCTTTTTGAGGGCGTTGATCTGTTCGGTGTCGTCCGCCGCCCCGTCGGTCAGAAAGAGCAGCTGAAAGAGCATGGCCTGCCGCTCCGCCCCGCTCAGGGAGCCGGCGGCTTTTTGGGCCTCCGCTGGCAGTTCCGCCCCTTCGTCCACGGCGGCGGTAAGGAGCTTTTGCCGGAGGTCCGGCAGCTGGCCCTCGGGGACGGCGGCAATTTCCTTTTTCTGGCCGCTGCTGACCTTGGGGCCGCCGGTTAAATAGGTGGCATACAGCAGCTTCCAGGAAAGGGCTGCGCGGTCCGCCGCCGGGGCGTCCTTCAGCAGGGCCTCGGCTTTGGCTTGGCCGTCTGCACTCTGGGCCTCCCAGGCGGAGAGCAGCAGGCTTTCCGCCGCCTGGTCCGCCTGACTTCGCTGCTCGGCGGACAGGCCGCCCAGCTGGCCGTCCAGCTTCCGCCAGGCCTCGGTGGTGCTTCCGCCCAGGGCGTGGATGGCGCTGTAGGCGCTTTCAGAGCTGAAGCCGGAGGCCTCGTAGGCCCGCATGCCGGTAACGCCCAGGACGATGATGCCCAGGCCGGCCAGGAAAACCAGGAGCAGGATCCCCTTGGTGATGAGCGGCCCGCGGCCGGGGGCTTCGATCCCGCTTCGCGGCGTGGCTGTGTTTTTCATCCGCACGCACCTCTTGCATTGAACCTGAACGGGGGAAGCCGGGAACGGCTTCCCCCTTTTGTCAGTTGCTGGTTATTATGTAGGGACTAGGGATTAGGGATGAGGGATTAGGGATTAGAGATTAGAGACGATGCATTAGGCATTAGTCATTAGGCATTAGGAAAGTAAGCTATTCACTATTGCCTACTGCCTACTGCCTATTGCCTATTGCCTATTGCCTATTCCCTACTGCCTATTCCCTATTCCCTAATTACTTCGTCGTCACGATCTCCGTCCAGGCGGTGTTGTTGGCTTCGCGGTTGCGGAAGGCGGCCTCCCAGTCGACGCCCAGGTCCTTCTTGATCAGCTCTTCGGTATCGATGGACTGATAGGGGATCTCCTTCATGCCGGCGAACACGCTGTGCATGTAGCCTTCCAGGATCAGCTTCTGGGCTTCCTCGCTCAGCAGCCACTTTTCGACGGCTTCACAGGCTTCGATGTTCACGTTCTTGCTGTGCTCTTCCGCCACGGTCATCACGGTGGAGGGAATCAGCACCACGCCGTCTTCGGGGTAGATGCAGGCCAGGTTGGTGATCGGAGCGCCGGCGTCGTTCGCTTCCTTGAGGACCTTGAGCACGGACTCTTCCAGGATCATGATGGCGGCGCACTCGCCGGTCTGCAGCTTGGTCAGCGCGGTGGAGCCGGATTCGATCATCACTTCATTGGCGGCCAGGCCGTTCAGGAATTCCTTGCCGTAGTGGTTATCCTGAATCAGGGAGGCGACGGCGGCGTAGGTGGTGCCGCTGGTCAGCGGGTTGCCCATGGAGATCAGGCCCTTCAGGCTGGGATCAGTGGCGAAGTCCTTGAAGGTCTTGGGGATGGTGACGCCCTTGGCGGCCCATTCGTCGACCATTTCGGGGTTGTAGGCCAGCACCATGTTGCACACGCGGACGGGGTACCAGTAGCCCTCTTCGTCATAGGGGAAGCGGAGCAGCTCGCCCGGGTTCTCAATCTCGACGGGCTGGAGATAGCCGGCTTCCTTGAGCTCCAGGGAGAAGGCGGGCTCGGCCACCAGCATCATGTCGCAGCCCAGGGTGCCGGTTTCCATTTCGCCGTAGATCTTGGTGATCAGCGAGGAGGTGCCGCCGTAGAAGAAGAAGCTGCCGTTGTTGCCGGGCACCAGGTTCGGGAATTCCTTTTTCAGCGCTTCGTCCATCATGTCGATGACGAACTGGTACATGGAGGAGTAGATGGTCAGTTCGCCCTCCACGTCCTCGTTGACGGCGAACGCGGCCGGCACGGCGGCCAGGACCAGCACGGCGCAGAGCAGCAGAGCCATTACCTTTTTCATACCAATACCTCTTTTCTTTATTTTTTCATACCGGACAGTCCGCCGGTATAAAAATCGCGTCAGAATCAGGGGCTGCATTCATGTTTTTCCGTTTTCTTCCGATCCTATTATAACACATGGAAAAACGCCGTGCAAGGGAAACGAAAAACCTTAGCGCGGTTTTTATGGTTTTTGTAGGTCTATTGAGGACAGAGAGGAAATGGCACCGGATTGTTTTCCCGGCAGAATCGTGTTACAATGAGACCCAATCCACCACCGAAAGGACGCAAGGCCATGACGGTTTCTCCGCGTAAACGAGCGCTGATTTTCCTGTCCCAGTCCGAAAGCCTGACCCCCAGGGGACGGCGGCTGATCGACGAGAAGCTGGGCGGACCGGAAAACGCGCTGGAGGGCTTTTCCTATGACATCCGCCGTCTGATCGGCGACAAGGCCTACCGGGAGCTGGCCGCCGTCCGGGACCGCGGGGTGGACGCCCTGATCGAAGCGATGGAAAAGTCGGGCGTCCGGGCGGTGTCGATGGAGGATGATGATTATCCCGAAAAGCTCCGCGTGATCCCGGACGCGCCGGAGCTGCTCTATATCCGCGGGACGATCCCGGAGGGGCCGGCCCTCTCCGTCGTCGGGTCCCGCCACAATACCCGCTACGGGCGGGACAGCGCCCTGCGCCTGTCCCGGGACATCGCCGCCTGCGGGGTGCTGATCGTCAGCGGCCTGGCCAGGGGCATCGATACCGCCGCCCATGAGGGAGCGCTTTCTGGAAACGGGAAGACCGCCGCGGTCCTGGGCTGCGGGCTGGACCTGATCTATCCCCCGGAAAACAAGGAGCTGGCCGAAAAGATCGTGGCGTCCGGCGGGGCCCTGGTCAGCGAGTTCGCCCTGGGGACGCCGCCGCTGCCCTATCATTTTCCACGCCGGAACCGGATCATCAGCGGCCTGTCCGACGCCCTGCTGCTGATCGAGGCGGCGCTTCGCAGCGGCACGCAGAGCACCGTCAACCACGCCCTGGACCAGGGACGGATGGTGTTCGCCCTGCCCGGAAACATCGATTCCCCAGGCAGCGAGCTGCCGCTGAAGCTGCTCAAGGAAGGGGCGGAAATGTGCACCTGCCCGTCCGACATTCTGTCCCGCCTGCGTGTCCCGGAGCGGAGGACGGAAGTGGGGGAAGCGGTTTCTTTGTCCGATCCCGCGCCGGCGGATCACCCAGTGCTCCGGGCCCTGCGCCTGGAGGAAAAGACCTTTGAAGAACTGCTGGCCGAAACCGGGATGGACGCCGGCTCCCTGTCCGGCGAGCTGAGCCTGCTGGAGCTGGACGGCAAAATCGAAAAGCGCCCCGGCCGCGCCTACGCCCTGGTCAGGGAATAATCATTTAATAAAAACGGTACGGAGGCCGAATGATGGATCTTCCTGTAACGATACTCCGCAGTAACCGCCGGACCATCGGCCTGCAGGTGCGGCCGAATGGGGAAGTGATCCTGCGCTGCCCCATGAGGGCGACGGAGAAGGAAATTTTCCGCGTGTACAGCCGGCACAAGGACTGGATTGACAAACAGCTGGCCCGGTTTTCAAAGTCTGCCGCGGAAATGGCGGACCTTCCGCCCTACACGCTGGAGGACATCCAAAGTCTGGCGGAGCGGGCTGCCCGGGTGATCCCGGAAAGGGTTCAGCATTATGCCCCGATCGTCGGGGTGACCTTCGGCCGGATCACGATCCGCAATCAGAAAACCAAATGGGGCTCCTGCTCCGCCCAGGGAAACCTCAACTTTAACTGCCTGCTGATGGACGCCCCGCAGGAGGTGCTGGATTACGTGGTGGTGCACGAGCTGTGCCACCGCCTCCATATGGACCATTCCCCGGCCTTCTGGGCGGAGGTGGCCCGCGTCCTGCCGGATTACGGGAAGTATCGGAAGTGGCTGCGGACCGAGGGCCAGAAGCTGATGTACCGGATGACGGGACAGTAAGCCCGGGCAGACAAACACATAAAACATTTTCCGAAAAGGAAATCCTATGGATATCAGAGGACGGTTTTTTAACCGCTGGAAAAGCGATTACGATTTTAAAACCATCACAACAGCCGGCCTTTCGCTGGCGGCGACAGGGGTCTTTGCCCTGTACAACGGCTTTCTGGGAGCCTACCTTCCCTCGGTGTAGTACGGGACGATCTGCGTGTACTATATCATCCTGACGGCCCTGCGCGGGTCGATCATCCTGGCCGAAAAGAGGATCGCGGGGACGGAGGACCGGGCGGAGAGAAGGGAAAGGGTCTGTCTGGCCGCGTCCGCCCTGCTCCTGGTCCTGAACGTGAGCCTGATCGTGCCGGTCTCGATGATGGTCCGGCAGCAAAAACCGGTACACGTGACGCTGATTCCGGCCGTCGCCATGGCGGCCTATACCACATACAAGGTGACCATGGCCTCCATCCATCTGAAAAGGAGAAAAAGGTCCTCCGACAGCCTGGTCCGGCTGCTTCGGACCATCAATTTTATCGACGCTCTCGTCTCCGTCCTCACCCTGCAGAACACCCTGATCATGCTGAACGCCACCGGCGAAGAGCTTTCCATGCTGCCGCTCACCGCCATGACCAGCGCGGCGATCTTTCTGACGGTTCTGCTTTTGTCCCTCCACGCGCTGATACATGCTGTCAGGGTAAGAAAAAAACGGATAAATGCCTGAGTTTCACTTTCTTTGCCTGTTCTTTCTGTCCCGAAAACGGACAGAAAGATCGTCTTGTATTTGGGCCTTGCCGAGGCTATAATAGGCTGTGGCCGAAAGGCCCTATTTTCATGATAAGGCAAGTGATTTTTTCATGCGTATCCTGCTGGCGACAGCGTTTGCCCTGGGCGCGGGCCTGATGATGACCCGTGTGTTCAAGTGGCTGCACTTTAAATGCCCGGACGTGACCGCGTTCCTGATTGCGGGCGTACTGGTCGGGCCTTATGCCCTGGGCGGTCTGGGGCTGCCGGGCTTCGGCTTTGCGAGCACGGCGGACCTTTCCGAGGTCTCTGTCCTGTCCAACGTCGCCCTGGGCTTCATCGCCTTTGACATCGGCAACGAGTTCCGTCTGGAGAACCTGAAAAAGACGGGCAAAACCGCCACGGTGATCGGCATCGTCCAGGCGGTGGTGGCCACGCTGTTCGTGGACGCCGCCCTGATCGGCCTGCACTTTGTCTTAGGGGACGAGGTGCTGCCTCTGCCGGTGGCCATCGTCCTGGGCGCGATTGCCGCCGCCACGGCTCCGGCCGCCACGCTGATGGTGGTCCGCCAGTACAAGGCGAAGGGCCCGCTGACCGACCTGCTGCTGCCCATCGTCGCCCTGGACGATGCGGTGGGCCTGGTGGTCTTCGCTGTTTCCTTCGGCGTCGCCCAGGCGATGATCGGCGGCACGATCAACGCCGTCTCCGTGATCCTGAACCCGATGCTGGAAATCGTCTGTTCCCTGGCGCTGGGCGCCATCATGGGCGGCATCCTGACCTGGGTGGAAAAGCTGTTCTTCTCCAACCACAACCGCCTGTCGATGACCATTTCCTTCGTGATCATGACCATCGCCCTGTCCTCTCTGGAGATTCCTCTGGGCGGGGACGCGAAGATCAGTTTCAGCCCCCTGCTGGTGTGCATGATGCTGGGCACGGTCCTGTGCAATCTCTGCGAATATTCCGAGGACATCATGTCCCGCTCTGAGCGGTGGACGGCCCCGCTGTACGCGGTGTTCTTCGTCATCTCCGGCGCGCAGCTGGACCTGACGGTGTTCCGCTATCCCTCCACCATCCTGATCGGCATGGTGTACATCCTGGTCCGCTGCCTGGGCAAGTACATGGGCGCGTACTGGTCCTCCGGGTGGATGGGCTGCTCCAAGATCATCCGCCAGCATCTGGGCATCACCCTGTTCCCGCAGGCCGGCGTCGCCCTGGGCATGATCGTCAGCGCCCAGGCGCTGGGCGCGCAGGACGGGGCCATCATCCGCAACATCATCCTTTTCAGCGTCCTGATCTACGAGCTGGTCGGGCCGCTGCTGACCAAGCAGTCCCTGATGAAGGCGGGCGAAATCACCGCCCCTGCCTCCGAAGCGGCGCAAAGAGCCCGCTTCGCCCCCAAGGCAGCCAAATAAAAAACAGAGCGGAACCGGCACAAGCATCCGGTTCCGCTGTGTTTTTTTGAGGCGCTTATTCCTTGTCTAAATACTGGTCGAACCACTCCGTAAAGGCGGAGACGGAGGGCTTGCCGCCGACCTCGACCGCGAGGATCTTGCGGTCCGCGCCGACGATCAGCGTGGTGGGAATGTACATGCCGCCGAGCTTTCCAAAGAGGTTGGCTTCGTCCCGGGCAATATGAAAGGTGAGGCCGAAGGTCTCCGCGAACTTTGAGATTACTGCCATGGTGTCGTTTGCTTCCACGGTCATGGCGATGATGGCGACCCGGTCCTGGTAGGCCTTCCAGGCCTCCTCCAGATAGGGGAATTCCGCCCGGCAGGGCGGGCACCAGGTGGCCCACAGGTTGACGAGCACCAGCTCGTGGTCCTCGAGGGCCTCCGACAGGGTAAATTCGCTTCCGTCTGTCGTGGAGACGGTAAAGTCCTCCAAAGCGGTCCCGATAAAGTCCTCGGGAGCCGCCTGCGCGGCGCAGAAGGAGAAGAGAAGCAGCAGCGCCGCCGTCAGAGAGAGGATCTTTTTCATGGGCAGTCGGTTTCCTTTCCGTGATGATTCCGAAAAAATCATACAACGCCCCCGGGGAGGAAGTCAAGATTGCCGGTTGTAAAACTGCCGCTTGCCCCGCCCTTCCGTCTTTTCGCCGTCTTTTCGTTGACAGGGAATAGAGAAGATGATAGAATAAACGCGATTTTTTCTACTTATGAGAACGGGGGACAACATGCTTCTGAACGGTGCGAAAATCCTTCTGGAATGCCTGCTGGAGCAGGGGGTGGATACCGTCTTCGGCTATCCGGGCGGTACGATCCTGAACGTATATGACGAGCTGTATTCCTATGGGGACAGGATCCGCCATATCCTGACGGCCCACGAACAGGGCGCCTGCCACGCGGCGGACGGCTATGCCCGCTCCACCGGCAAGGTCGGCGTCTGTTTTTCAACCTCCGGCCCCGGGGCGACCAACCTGGTCACCGGCATCGCCACGGCGTATCTGGATTCCTCGCCCATCGTCTGCATCACCTGCAACGTGAGCCTGCCGCTGATCGGCAAGGACTCCTTCCAGGAGGTCGATATCACCGGCGTCACCATGCCGATCACCAAATGCAATTACCTGGTCCGGGACGTAAAGCACCTGGCGGATACCGTGCGCGAGGCCTTTGCCATCGCCCGCTCCGGCCGGCCCGGCCCGGTGGTCATCGACATCGTCAAGAACGTGACCGCGGAAGAAACCGAGTTTGAGCCTCTGGACCGCCGGGAGCACGGTGTTTCCGGCCGCCTGGGCGAGCTGATGCGCCGCTATGACTTTAAGCCCCCCGAACCGGATATGGACGACATCCGCAAGCTGGCCGACATGATCCGGGCCGCCCAGCGTCCCATGCTCATCTGCGGCGGCGGCGTTGTCCGCGCCCGGGCGGACAAGCAGTTTACCGACTTTGCCCACAAGATCGACGCGCCGGTGGCCATCACCGTCATGGGCGCGGGCGGCTTCCGCGGGGCGGACGAGCTGACCACCGGCATGATCGGCATGCACGGCTCCCAGGCCTCCAACATGGCTGTGGACGAGTGCGACCTTTTGATCGCCATCGGCTGCCGGTTTTCCGACCGCGTGGCCCTCAAGCCCGCCACCTTCGCCCAGCACGCCCAGGTGGTGCAGATCGACATCGACCGCGCGGAAATCAATAAAAACGTGGAGACCGCCCACCACATCGTCGGCGACGCCAAGCGGGTGCTGGAGCTCCTGACCCCGATGGTGCCCCAGCTTTCCCATCCCGAATGGAAAAAGCAGGTGTTCTCCCGCCCCACCGAGACCGAATACGACGAGCGGCCCGGCTGCCTGACGCCCGGTCAGGTGCTGTCCGCCATCTCCCGCCTGGCGCCTCCGGAATCCATCGTCTCCACCGACGTGGGCCAGCACCAGATGTGGGCCATCCAGCATTTCCATTTTGACTATCCCGGCCAGCTGCTGACCTCCGGCGGCTTTGGCACCATGGGCTTCAGCCTCGGGGCTGCCATCGGCGCCCAGGTGGGCCACCCGGAAAAGCGCGTCATCCATCTGACGGGCGACGGCGGCTTCCGCATGAACTGCAACGAGCTGGCGACGGAGCAGTATTACAAGCTCCCCATCATCACCGTGGTGTTCAACAACGGCACCCTTGGCATGGTCCGCCAGTGGCAGAACCTGATCTATCACCAGCACTATTCCCAGACCACTCTGGACCGGGCGCCGGACTTTGTCCTATTGGCCCAGGCCTACGGCCTCAACGGCTACCGCGCCGAAAATGTCCAGGAGTTTGAGCAGGTGTTCAAAGAGGCCCTCGAAAGCGGCCGCGGCTGTGTGATCGACGCCAAGATCGACATCGACGAGATGGTCCGGCCCATGGTCGGCGGCGGCGAGCACATTACGAATTTCATGATCGACTGAGGAAAGGACGGCAGCCTATGAACGCGACAACCGCGACACGCAATACCCTGGCCGTCCTGGTGGACAACGAGGCGGGCGTTCTGTCCCGCGTGGCCAGACTGTTTTCCGGCAAGGGCTACAACATCGAGTCCCTGGCCGTCGGGACGACGGACGACCCGGCGATTTCCCGTATCACCATCGAGCTCGTGGCGGACGACAAGCAGATCCGCCTGCTTTCCAACCAGCTGCGCAAGCTGATCTGCGTCCATTCGGTCAAGGTCCTGAAGGCCGAGCACGCGATCCGGCGCGAGCTGGTGCTGATCAAGGTCATGGCCGACAATTTCGGCAAGCGCAACGAGATCATCCAGATCGCCAACATCTTCCGCGCGTCGATCATCGACGTGAGCAAGTCCTCCCTGACCATCGCCGTGATCGGGGACGAGAGCAAGGCGGAGGCGATCCAGAACCTGCTTTCTGAGTTTGGAATCCTCGAGCTGGTGCGCACCGGCATGGTGGCGCTGGAGCGTGGGCAATATACCATTGACGAACAGACCAAGGAAAAAGGAGAGTTTGACTATGGCAAAAATGTATTATGAGCAGGACTGTGACCTTCAGGTTCTGGACGGCAAGAAGATCGCCGTGATCGGCTACGGCTCCCAGGGCCACGCCCACGCGCTGAACCTGCGCGACTCCGGCTGCGACGTCATCGTCGGCCTGCGCAAGGGCGGCAAAAGCTGGCCGGTGGCTGAAAAGGACGGCTTCACCGTGATGACCGTGCCGGAGGCCGCCCAGGCTGCCGACATCATCATGATCCTGATCAACGACGAAAACCAGGCCGCCATGTACAAAAAGGACATCGCGCCCTACCTGACCGCCGGCAAGGCCATCGCCTTCGCCCACGGCTTCAACATCCGCTACAAGCAGATCGTGCCCCCGGCCGACGTGGACGTCTTCATGGCCGCCCCCAAGGGCCCGGGCCACACCGTCCGCTCCACCTACGTGGCGGGCAAGGGCGTGCCGTGCCTGGTGGCGGTCGAGCAGGACGCTTCCGGCAAGTGCCGTGACATCGCTCTGGCCTACATCGCCGGCATCGGCGGCGCGCGGGCCGGCATCATGGAAACCACCATGCACGACGAGACCGAGACCGACCTGTTCGGCGAACAGTGCGTGCTCTGCGGCGGCGTGGTCGACCTGATGAAGGCGGGCTTCGAGACCTTGGTCGAAGCTGGCTACGAACCCGAGAACGCCTACTTCGAGTGCATCCACGAGATGAAGCTGATCGTCGACCTGATCAACAAGGGCGGCATCGCGGCGATGAACTACTCCATTTCCGACACCGCCGAGTTCGGCGAGTACGTGTCCGGCCCCCGCGTCCTGCCCTACGAGCAGACCAAGGCCAACATGCGCGCCGTCCTCAAGGACATCCAGGACGGCACCTTCGCCGACCGCTGGATCAGCGAAAACCAGACCGGCCGCTGCTTCTTTAACTCCAAGCGCGACCAGCTCAAAAACCACCAGATGGAGGTCGTCGGCCGCCAGCTGCGCGAGCAGATGCTCTGGAAGAACGACGCCGACCTGGACACCGCGAGCAACTAAAACTGTCGTTCGATAGGGGGACACGTCCCCCTATCGGGGACCCCCTCGGATTTGCCTCTCGGACCTTCTTCCAGGGCCTGCCGGCCCGTTCTCGCTGAAAACAGGCCACTGGCCTGTTTTCCGGGCGCTA
>OCVV011197545.1_pt1 | contig 15488 bp, 13 predicted proteins | sample 1539721 | NCBI WGS metagenome assembly OCVV01 (sample SAMN02144230, study PRJEB22623) | gut metagenome | biome: sheep rumen | host: Ovis aries | place: New Zealand
ATCCTGCCGGGGGTGAGATTCCCGTGGAGCTGATACACCGTCAGCCGTCTGGTGACTTCCCGCAACGAGCCGGGGTGTCGAGGACAAATAGGCTCTATTAAAAAGAAACAGCCGGACAGATTACAGGCGCGTTTCAGACGAGTATAAGAATACCCGTCTGCTTTGTCATGCCTATTTGCCCGGCTTTTACATAGGCGGCGTGTGCCGCCTGCTATTTTACGGGAGGTGGACAGATGAATCAGACATATAAACGCGGCGATGTCTTTTTTGCCGATCTCGGTCAAGGAATCGGATCGGAGCAGATGGGCTATCGCCCGGTAGTGATTATTCAAAATGACACAGGAAACAAGCACAGCCCGACTGTAGTCGTGGCAGCAGTTACAAGCAAGGTGGACGCAAAAGCGAAGCAGCCCACCCATTGTTTTATTGGAGCCGAATATGGTCTGGAACTGCCTTCGGTCATCCTGTTGGAGCAGATACGGACACTGGACAAGCAGCGTCTTGAGAAATACGTTGGGAGGTTGTCAAAGAAGCATTTGAACGACCTGAACCACGCACTGGCAATCAGTGTTGGACTGATCCCTGCGCAGGAAAATCTTGTTCTGTGCCTCTGCAAGCCCTGTGCGGACAATTTTCGTCTGGATGGAAAATATGATCTTGTCCGGGTGATGGAGAATCAGGAGCGCGACACCTGTACTTACTGCAATCACCGGATGGGGTTTGAGTATGAGCTGGTGCCAAAGTAGGAGGTGCGTATGAAAGCAGTGATACATGTAGGTGAAAAAAGTGAAGATTACCTTCGTGAGTTTGAGCGAAAACGAGCTGACTTCTGTTTGCAAGAACTATCTGGTTGGTCTTCAGCAAATCTGAAAGCTCTGCTTCAAATGCTCCATAGTGAGAATCGCACCTTTGCTGAAAAGGAACCCTCCCCTCTATAATGAGGCCGTAGGAAGTCTTTTGCAATGTCAGAGAAAGGAGCGATTAAATGAGACGAAGAAGAAGACTTGTTAATGGCGAGGATGATCGAGACGTTGCCATTTATACAAGAAAATCTGTAATCACAAATAAAGGCGACAGTACAGGAGTTCAGCATAAGCAAAGTGCAGACTATGCGATGAGCCAGCTCTCCTTACCGGAAGGATATAAATTCCTCTATTATGAAGATAAGGGCCTCAGTGGCTATTATTCTGACCGACCGGACTTCCAAAGGATGCTGCATGACATTGAGGCAGGGAAAATTCGTGCTGTTGCCTGCTATAAGTTGGATCGTATTAGCCGGAAAACATCTGATCTTATGAGATTGCTGGAATACTTTGAAAGGTATGACGTGACCTTGCTTGTGTGCTCCAATAATATCAATACACAAATCAGCACTTCAAAAATTATCATTCAGGTTCTGGCCATCATTGCCGAATTTGAGCGTGACATCCTGACGGAACGTATTCAGGACAACTTAATGGAGCTTTCCAAAGATGGTCGTTGGATGGGAGGAACAACGCCTACTGGTTTTTCATCTGAAAGAGTAGCAACAGGAAGCGGGAAAAATAAGAGCGCGGTCAGTTTTCTTGTGCCCATCCAGGAAGAGAAGAAATTGATCCAGGAGTTATACGCAACCTTTTTAGAAACAAGGTCGCTCCATGCGACCGCTGTGGAGTTGAACAAGAGGTATACAACAAAGACAGGAGCAAAATTCACCGTTCTGGCAGTTAAGGATATTTTGAAGAATCCGATATACTGCACCGCAGACGAGCGTTCCTATCAATATTTTCTTGATAGCGGGGCTAACATATTCGGAGGCATCGAAAAATTTGATGCAAACCACGGTCTTGCGGTGTATAATAAAACAGACCAGATGAAGGTCGAGGATTATGAATCAACTTTCTTTAACCCCAAATATGTTAAAGCTACAGAGGCAAAGCCTATTGAAGTATGGATTGTTTCTGTCGGCAAACATGAGGGATTTATCCCATCTGACCGCTGGATTGCAGCACAGCAAATGATGGCAGACATTGCGGCGCGGCACAACCGACCGCATCGAAAGACAAATGCGCTGTTGTCCGGCCTCCTATACTGCCCTTTATGCGGCAATTCCCTTCGTGTTATTCCTGAGTCGAATCGCTGGACAAACGGAAAGCCACGTTTTAAGTATGTGTGTACTGGATTTCGCAAGAAAACCTGCTCATACAAGGCGCTGGCTGGTGTTGAAATGGATGAATTTGTTGTAAAGGAAATCGCCGCTCTATCTCAAAAGAGCAACAGATACCACAGGGAAGTTTTTGAGGAAAAGCTATCTAATTTCATTCGTTCCGAAGCAGACGATGCAGAATATCTAAGACTGAAGGAAAGCATTGAAAAGCTGAATAATGATATTTCTGCACAGGTACGTAACTTGCGTGAAGCGGATGAGGCTGTTCGCCGTTTCATTCAGGAAGATATATCGTCTCTGACTGCTGACCTTCAAAAGCAAGAGGCAACGTTACAGAGGATGAAAGATGAAAAAGGAAACGCGCAGGAGCTGACGGAGGACATCAACGAAGTCCGTAAGAAGATATATTCGTTTGCGGAGTTTGCAAAGTCAGCGAAACCGGAAGTCTTGGTTACGCTGCTCCAAACCATCGTAGAACGGGTATATGTCACTTATGAGAAAGGCATTCCAGAATGCCACATTTTCTTAAAAGGCTGTCTGAAGGAGGACTATTCAGAACTCTTCGGCACAGCCGAATACATAGGTTTTATCATGATCCTTCCCATGTTCAGAGGCATGTGTAACTCTGAAAGGGGTCGGAAAAGCGACACATATCAGGATCACACATCCATCGAGTTGCATCATGGCAAGCTGCTGATTCAGCTGAATACATCCCTTCCGAGGGTGGCAGATGACGCCAGCCCAGGGGAAAAACTTTGGTATTACCGTGAGCTGAGAGGGTTTACCCGTGAAAAATTCGGAAGATTAGTCGGGCTGGAGCCGGGAGGAGTTCAGAATTTCGAGGCAGGAATCAATCAAATCCACTATCGTCATGCGTTGAGCTTTGCAGAACTATTGGGCGTGGAGCCCGAAATCTTCCTTAGTGATTACACACGATTCTGTGCTCCGGGATATGGTGATCGGATCCGTATAATCCGATACGCCTGTGATCAGACACAGGAAGAATTTGCTGAGACGCTCGGAGTAACAAGGAACAGGGTGTCAGTTTGGGAAGCAGAAATCGATGAATTTCACCCAAGCTTTCAGTCTTTCGAAAAGCTGGCAGCAATAGCATCCGAAAAAGGAATCCAGATTAAGCAACTGATCGAGGAGCCGGACAGTTATAGCGATGGGTATGACGAATTCATTTCCGTTGAATATGGAAAGAAAATAAAGTACATAAGAGCTGCCTACGGTGTGACTCAGTCTGAGTTCTGCCGAATGCTTGGGTATGAAGGTGATACATCCGCCTGCATGTGGGAATCGGAAAACAGGAAACCGCTCAGAAAGCATTTTGGACGGATCAAGTTTTTAGCAGAGGCCAAAGGGATCAGTCTTGCAAGACTGAATGAAGATCCGGATTTTTATCGGGATACCTATTCAAAGTTTATCGAGCGCGACAGTGGGAAGAAGATCCGATATATTCGCCTGACTTACGGAGTCTATACAGATGTATTCGGCAGTATGCTCGGCTGCAGCGGAAATGCGGTTGCAGTGTGGGAACGCGGCCAATATATTATGGGCAGACAGTACTTTGATGCCCTTCAGCGATTGGCAACGGAGAAAGGGATCTCTTTGGATGAGTTGAATGATGACCCCTCAATATATCAGGATCCGTATGATGTGTTTTGCAGTGGAAACTGCGCCGGCAAAATCCATTTTGTCAGAATATGCTGTGGAATGTCCATTGCCAGATTTGCATCAGAGATTGGGGTCAGTTCGACAACAGTGAATACGTGGGAGTCCACTTCTCCCGATAAATGCAGCAGACGTCCGGGCAGGGAATCCTTCAGAAAGATCTGCAAATTGTTATCGGAGGCCGGAAGAAGTCTCGATGAGATTGAAACAGACTATGTCAGCTTCTTCAGTCTTATGAAGGAATATCGCTCTCCCGGATATGGCAGGAGGATCAGGAAAATTCGAGAGCAAATGGGATTAAAGCGAAAGGAGTTCGCTGCTATAATAGAGGTCGGCGATCAGACGGTCTATCACTGGGAAAAAGAGGCTATATCCCGCGGCAGTTATATATGTCCCGGAGAATTGACCTTTTACCGTATCTGGCAGCTTGCAAAGAAGAAAGGTATTGATATCAATGACACATGAAGAACAACGTATATGGCTGATCAGAGAGTTGCAGAAAGAAGAAACGGAACTCAGTCATTATTCCATACCAAAAGATGAGCAGGGCCAGAAAGATCTGCTCCGCGGGCTCATGAATATCTGGGTGCCGAAGCCACTTAGCGAGGAGTTCTTAAGAATTCAGGATGAGTATCTGACGGAAGAAAACAAGCTGAAAGGCATTAAAAATCTTGCGGATCTGGCGCCTCTCGCTATTGATAACAGACTTTACCTTTGGCAGGGAGATATGACTACGCTCAAGGTGGATGGGGTGGTCAATCCGGCGAACTCACAGCTCTTAGGTTGCTGGCGAATTCTGCATAATTGTCTGGATAATCTTTTGCATTCCGGAGCAGGATTGGCCTTAAGACAGCGATGTTTTGAGATCATGCAGGCACAGGGGCATGAAGAACCCACCGGGCAGGCAAAGATTACACCAGCATATAATCTGCCCGCAAAATATATCCTTCATACTGTCGGACCCATCGTGCAGGGGCGTCTCACCAAGGAGCATGAACGCCTCCTGGCGTCCTGTTACACTTCCTGCTTAAATCTGGCGACGGAGAACGGTCTTGGAAGTCTGGCATTCTGCTGTATCTCAACAGGTGTTTTCATGTTTCCGAATCGAAGGGCGGCGGAGATTGCGGTGGAGACAGTTCAAAAGTGGCTGGATGAAACAGGAAGTGAGATGAAAGTGATCTTCAACGTATATAAGGATCTGGATTTATCCATCTATCGAGAATTGCTTCAGTAAGTGTCATGCCCCGTACCTTTCCGCTCTCACTATAAAGGAAGGATACGGGGCAAGTAATTTAGCTGTGTGTTTCTTTGACATCCGTGCGTTTCAAATATAAAACGCTGAGCAGATAGAACAGGATGAGAATGTGGGTCTCTTTAATCCATTTTTTCAATCAAATATCCGTATGCAAATGGAGCATGATTTTCTTCCTCGGCAGTGAGAAATCGCGTAAGATTATCCCATTGTAGTTTATCGTCAGCACCAACTGGTATGTATATTTTTCCGGTATTCAATTTATAACGATGAGTTTCTGAATTCCCATTTTTAAATATTACTTCAACAGTAAGAATAGCCCCATTTACCTGATCTACATCTTGCCAGTAACCATTCTTTGGATCATCGGTTATGCTCTGTAATTTCTTAGGGACTGACATTCCAAAACTCATTTGATCATTATAATCTCCTTCATAGGACTGTCCTACAATTACAGAGTGCTCATAGTATTCTACGTGACCGTTAGTTTCAGGATCACCTTTATAGATTGGCTCATATAATTCATGATCATTAGCTTTGGCTTTCTCTGCGGTCCCAAAATCAGGGTCTTCGCGGCGAATTGGAACGGTTGTATAAAGATTGCATTTATCTGTGGTCAATTTCACCGTATCAATGTTGTGACCGGATATTGTAAATCTTCCCTCCAAAAAGTCGGGAGTCCCGTAGCCGGCTTCAACTAGCCTAAGCCCTATTACATCACCTGACTTTGTCCCTTCTGGCAATTCTGCTGCATATGCGGTGATGGCAAAGAGATTAGTACTTGTCGTGACATGTTCAGGTGCTGCAACTAAGGCAGAACCATCGCTTGTCTGTGAGTCTTTGTAGAGATAACCTCCCGTTACAACGAGGGATAATACTGCACATGCTGCAAGTCCGCTTGCTACTATTTTTTTTATGCTCATTTTTTTGATCACGGCCTTTCTCCGAATTTGAACCTCAGAAGCATCAATATCTGGAGCAAGGGCCTGCTTTAAGATTTGATCTAATGTTTCATCTGTCATATCCTATCGCCTCCAGTTCGTTTTTCAATATGCGTTTGGCGTTATATATGCGGCTTTTAACAGTGCCTATGGGAATCTGCAGGATTTCAGCTATTTCCTGAACAGTCATGTTCGAAGAGTAGTACAGGTAAATAGGAAGCCTATATCTTTCCGGCAGACTTGAAACTACCGCCTGGACAGTTTCCTTTTCTTCTTCCTGGAGGAAAATGCTTTCTGGTGATATAACCGCATTATCTGCGTATGAAGAAACACCTACCTCCCCCACTTGATCGATACTGTCCATTGGCATCAGGCGATCTCTGTTTGCATATTTTTTCTTTTTGTTTTTCCAAAGCAATATTGATATGGATAAGGCATAGCTTTTTACATTCTGTTGGGGATCCAATCGGGATAGTTTCTCCAACAGCTTGAGCATGGTGTCCTGGTACAGCTCATCTCCGGATTCTTTGGCGCCGCACGTCATTCGGCAGAATCTGAGGATATCCTTTCCGCAGTCCAGGACAAATTGCTCGAACTCGTTATTATTCATTGCAAGTTATCCTTTTCCTGTTTTCCATATAGTCGACTATAAGGTCTTTGCCCTTACACATATATATTGTCGTAACTTCCCAAATGGTTCACACTTCTTTGAAATAGTCTTCTTTGAAGTGTCAGCAAACTCCAAATATACAGTTATATTTGAATAAGTGATACTATTACATTGGGAAGAATCCAAAGAAACCGGCGGTTTCGTGGCAGGGGATTCCAAAGGCGGACAGCGTCCCTTTTGGCACACGACTTTCCTCGGAAAGTCTAGTGTGTTATACCTTTATGAGGCAGACCGAATACGGAAATCTGGTGTCGCGCGCGCACCGCGAGGCGTAAGCGCCACACGCACCGCGCACGGAAATGAAGCGCGCACCTTTGAAGCGTGATCCGTTTCCGTATACTTCTTTGAGAAAGGTTGCTCCCACAGAGGGAGAATCCTGAGCAGAGAAAAGGTACAGGCGATGTGACAATCGTCACAGAACCTGTACCGCCACGGGCTGCGGAATAGAGGTATATCAAAAAAACGGACTGGCTCAATACCACCATGGAAGCTCCAGGCGGACATTATCGAGAGCAGCTCTTTCTGTGCTTTTCGCGCGGCTCAGACTTAGATGAAAATGGGCTGCAGTTTCTGTCTGGTCATGCGGCAGATCATCCATAAAACCATAGCGATAATGAAGATATGTACGTTCGCGGTCAGTGATCATTTGCAGAGCATCTCTGACTTCAGTGATGGTCTCTTTTTTAATGAACAGCTGCTCAGGATTTTTTGAAAAGTCATCAGGAATGATCTCCGCGTAAGTTACATTACCCTCCGGGTCAGTGCCTGGTGCCGGAGCATCCAGACTTGCAATCCTGCCGGAAGGAGGAAGGACGGAAATACATTTCCGGACGTAGTCGACCATTGCATTTTCCGCAACTGCCGAAGCATAGGTTTGAAAAAGATTGCCGGATTCCGGATCAAAAGATTCTACTGCCCGCATGGATCCGATGAGTGCCTCTTGGATCAGATCATCCCTTTCGAGCATAAGACCCGGATAACGCTCTTTGATTTGTGCCGCCATGAGCTGAATGGACGGCAATATGTTTTCGATCAAAGTTGTTTCGGCACTGTGATCTCCTTCCTGAGCGAGCGAACATAATTGCTCATTCGTCATGTGCCTGATCCTTCATTTCTTCTAAAACTTTTGTATATGCCGAACCAAGACTTTGCAGAGTGCCCTCAGAAATACCTGTTGCGGCAATCGTCTTCATGACGGCAGCAGTCAGATCCTCTGCAGTCAGATTTCTGAGATCGGGAGAGTCCTGTCCTTTGGATAGTTCTTTGCGCAGCTTCTGCATTACTTCCGCGGATGCTGCTTTACTGTCCGTAACGATAGATTCTCCCTGTGCCTTGATATCTCTGACGATGAGCATAAAAACATTTTGAATAGCTGTCGTATCTGCATTTATTATCGGAGTTCGTATGGCACTGATATCCTGCGCGGCTTGTCTGGCAGACTCAGCACTATCAGGAATTTTTTCCGCCTGATCCAAAAGCAAAGAACTCAGGAAAGAGAGCTGTTGGTTCATGGCGGCAATTCCGGATTTTACAACTTCGTTCTGGTAACGGGCCAGCAAAGCGGTAAGCTGTGGGAAGCGCGGGTTTTCGAGAAGCAGGTTCAGGATACGTGCATCGATCTTACCGGTATAAAGAAGTTTGGCCGATTCAGCCGACAGCCCCAGCTCTTCAATATCGTAATTCTTCCGATCCGGGATATTTGTTTCTCCGAGAATAAAGTCGGTGGAGACATTGAAATACTTCGCGATTTTGATGATATATCCGTCTCCAAGCATCTCTGTCTGTCCCTTCAGATACCGGCTGAGCGCACTTTCAGAAAGGCCGATGATCCCGGCAAGCTCGGCTTGCGTAACGCTGCTGTCTTTTATTAAGTCCTGGATTCGCTGCCGTGTATCACTGGGGAGCCAGGTCTTGGTCATAGAGCATTCCCCTCCTTATGTGGTGCTGCTTATTCCCGCGAGCAACGAGCCATGCGGACAAGCTTGCTTGTCCATATGACGACTGCCGCGAGGGGCAAATACCCCGCAGCTTGCTACGGGGGATTCGACTTCAGAATAACCGATTGTCTTTCATAAACGGAGCGATGTTGCAGTGCTTTATGCCGCTCCTGTGCTGAATGAGATCGTTCCTTGTCAACAGATACTTGGGATAATTATCGCGGATGCTTTCAAGAGGACGATACTCGCGCTCCTCCGTATCGAGGCTGTTCATAATTGTCATAGCCACCTGTACATAGGCATAATCCCTATTGTTCTGTCCCAGGATAAAGTCACATTCCAGTTTTCCGATACGGCCGACACTGACATCATAACCTTTTGATCTGGCGTAGATGTAAACGATGTTTTCTAAAGCAGGACCGTAGTTGATACGTTTATCCGTGTTAAAGGCGAAATAGAATCCCAAATCTGCCAGATAATACTTCTGCTCGCCGGAAATGGATTTTTTGGATTTCAGATCAAAACGATAACAGGGATAGATAATCTTGGCTTCTTCCAGAATTCTTATATATCGATGTAAGGTTTCTCTTTTGATTGGGCATCCATTTTTATGCAACTCTTCCAGAATGTTTGTCAGACTCATGGTAGCGCCGTAGTTATTGATAATATATCTCTGTACAGTTTCGAAGACAGATACCTTGCGGATCTTTACCCTTTTCTTCATATCTTTCTTAAAAATCTCATTAATAACACCCTGGATATAGGCGTGTTTATCAGCTCCTTCATATTGTAATGCCTTCGGGAAACCTCCTTCAGAAATATAGTTATCAAATTCGGCGGTCAGGTCACTCTGTATTGTTTTTCCAAGAAACTCCTTCATTCCAAGGTATTCTTCAAAGCTCAGCGTATACAGCTCAAATTCAAGATAGCGGCCGGTTAGTTTCGTGGCGAGCTCTCCACTGAGGAGGTAAGAATTAGAACCGGTGATAAAAATACTGTATTCATCTTCTTCCCGAAAGCCATTGATCACCTCTTCAAAATCTTTGACATTCTGAACCTCGTCGATGAACAGATACTTTGTCCCTGCTGCAATAGATTTTTCCTCAATGAGTGCATCCAGCTGATCCGGTGTTTTAATATTGCGGTATCCCCGCTTGTCCAGATTCAGGTAAATGATGTTTTCAGAGGCGATCCCGGATTCTGTGAGCTCACCGGCTATCGTTTCCATAAGGCAGGACTTCCCACATCGACGAACGCCGGTGATCACTTTGATCATACCGGTATCGTGGTAAAAGCCACGGATTTGCTTCAGGTAATTATCTCTCTTATATAGTCTCATGAAAATTCTCCTTTCCATGCCTCAACCTATCAATGTCATTATACTTTCTTGTTGCGTTAAAATCAAGTTAAAGGGGTTGATATTATCAATTATGTAAAATACACCCCTTTAAACCGCAAATTCAAAGTTATCCCCAATCGACGAAACACGTCCAAGATTAAATATAGTATATCCAGTCAGCTGTCCCAAAAAACGGACATGGTTGCGTTTTTGCAATTTTCTTTAACGTTCACTCTTACAAGTCCCGATAACGCCCAATTTTTCATTTGCTGCTGTTTTTCTCCGTATAAGACATCAGGATAACAATCCAAATCTAATTCTAAGGAGGAATCAGCATATGAATCTATTTGAAACTGTAAAGGTAAGTGTGAGCGTACCTGCCGCGGCGAAGATGTACGGCCTGCAGCCAAATCATCACGGTATGGTGCGGTGTCCGTTTCATGATGACCGCCATCCCAGCATGAAGCTGAATGAAGATTATTTCTACTGCTTCGGCTGCGGTGCAACCGGGGATGTGATCGACCTGGTGGCGAGACTCTTGGATCTCAGACCTTATGAGGCGGCGAAGAAGCTGGCCGCGGATTTCGGGATCGATCCGGACAAGCCCCCGTCCGCCGCGGTACTTGCGAAACCTAAGCACCCGATGACAGCAAAGTTCCGCGATGACGAACGCTACTGTCAGCGGGTGCTTTGCGATTATCTGCACATTCTGGAGAACTGGAAGGTGCGCTACGCACCAAAGAGCATGGACGAAGACTATGATGACCGGTTTGTGGAAGCCTGCCAGATGCTCGATTATATCGAATATCTGGCAGACATCCTGACGGTCGGAGATCTGGAGCTGCGGACAGCGACAGTTAAGGATCTGATGAAGGACGGCACGATCGGCGGCCTGGAGGAAAAGGTCCGCCGGGACCGCCTGGAGGAAAGGGGGATAACGGAATATGGCGAGAATGAACGTATTGCCGGCTGAAGCACCGGCATGGATCACAAAAGACAGACAGATTAATGAACTGATCTATTGTTGTAGTTTCCTGTCGGCACATCCCATGAAATGCATTCATGGAAAATTCTTCACAGTAGACGGACTGGTGCCGGATGAAGGCAGCCTGAAACAGATCATCTTTGATGATATCAGCGAATGGAAGGAAACCGGGGTGGCAAGGAAGGTGGAAGATCTTCTGAAAACGATCAGGCTTATGGCCTATTCGGAGGATATTCCGCTGCACTATGACCGGATCCATGTGGCAAACGGCACATGGTTTCTGGATGGCGGTTTTACTGAAGACAAGGAATACTGCCGCAACCGGCTGACTGCCTTTTATAATCCGGACGCAGGTACGCCGAATGTATGGTTGAGATTCCTGTCGGAACTGTTGGTTCCGGAGGATGTCCTGACATTGCAGGAATACCTGGGATACTGCCTGCTCCCAACTACCAAAGCGCAGAAGATGCTGATGCTGATCGGGAAAGGCGGCGAAGGCAAGTCCCGTATCGGCCTTGTCATGAGGTCCATTCTCGGGATCAGTATGAATACCACCAGTATCCAAAAAGTCGAAAAGAGCGAATTCGCCCGGGCTGATCTTGAGGACCGGCTGCTGATGGTGGATGACGACATGGACATGAGTGCCCTGACCAAAACGAATTATATCAAATCGATTGTCACTTCAGAATGTCAGATGGATGTCGAAAGAAAGCATGAACAGAGCTATCAGACGCTCCTTTATGTACGGTTCCTCTGCTTCGGAAATGGTGCCCTTACTGCTTTACACGACCGGTCTGACGGTTTCTTTCGGCGGCAAATCGTGATTACCACAAAAGACAGGCCGGAGGGACGTGTCGACGATCCCTATCTGGTTGAAAAGATGGTTGCAGAAAAAGAGGGAATACTCCTGTGGTGCCTGGAAGGACTGAAGCGGCTTGTTGCCAATGACTACCGCTTTACTATCAGCGAACGGTCAAAAGAGAACATTGCCGCCATTGTGAAGGATGCCAACAACATTCCGGCGTTTCTGACTTCTGAGGGGTATCTCACTTTCCGGGAGGACAGTAAAGCGGCCACCAGTGATTTGTATGTAGCATACAAGGAATGGTGCGAGGACAATGCGGAGAACGCCCTGTCCATGAAGAGCTTTGCCAACTACCTGTCCCAGTATTCCGGAAGCTACCACCTGATACCGGATAACAACATCTATCGTGGAAAAGGCAAACGCTGCCGGGGATACCGCGGCGTTGAGATCATTGACCATGACAATCCGTTTTTATAAAACCGGCCAAACTCTGTGTACGTGCGTACAAGCGTACGGCATTTTCATCGGCCGGCGGATGTACGCATGTACGTACGAACGCAAAGAATCGGAGACTTTATTACGCGGGACACCGCAGGGAGGACAATATGGGAGCACAATACGCGATTATGAGATTTGCAAAATATAAAGGGCCGGAGATCAGCGGTATCGAGGCCCATAATGAGAGAACAAAAGAGAAATATGCCAGCAACCCGGATATAGACACCAGCCGGACTCATCTGAACTTTCATCTGGTCGAGCCTCCGGGAAAGTACCGGGTCGAAGCAGAGCGTCAGATTGCTGAGGCAGGGTGCCGGACACGAACAGACAGCGTAAGACTTGTGGAAATGCTTGTGACGGCAAGCCCGGAGTTCTTTAAGGACAAGAAGAGGGAGGAGATCCGTACCTTCTTCCAAACAGCTTTGGATTTTATCAAACAAAAACAGAATCCGAATACAATTATTTCTGCCGTGGTGCATATGGACGAGAAAACGCCCCATATGCACCTTTCTTTTGTCCCGTTGACAGAAGACGGCAGGCTCTGCGCAAAAGAGATTATCGGGAACAAGAAGAAGCTGACTCAGTGGCAGGACACCTTCTGGGAGCAGATGGTCCGTAAGTTTCCGGATCTGGAACGCGGGGTGACCGCAAGTGAGACCGGCCGCGATCACATCCCGCCTCGGGTATTCAAAGAAATGGCAAGGTTGAACAGACAGCGCGAGAAGCTGGACAAGATGCTTTCGCAGGTCGGCATGCTCAATGCCAAATCCAAGGCGGAAGAAATCAGTAAGTTTCTGGAGAAGTATATTCCAAGCGTGGAAAAGATGAGTACGCAGCTACGGAAGTACAGTACTACTTTTGAAAATTTTAGAGAAGATTATGGAGCCCTTGTTCGGGAAAATGAAACTCTCCTCGAAGAATTAAATGAAAGCCGGCAGCAAAACGTGCTGAAGCGAATGGCGGACTTACAGCTTCAGCGGGACTATGATAAAGCGGTTGCCACACTGGAGAGAATCCCGCCGGAGATCCTGCGGCAATATACCGGAAGAAGCAGCACACAGCGCCGTCTCCGGGATCGGGGGAGGTGATGCTTTTGCTGAAAGACAACCGTTACAAGGATATGGAGTGCGTGATTCATTTTGGGGATAACAGGAAGCAGATCATGCAGGAGTTTCAGGATAAGCGTCTAAAGCTCGCAGCGAGGTATATCCAGAAGCAGGACATCGCGGCGCTCCGGCAGGTTGATCTGCGGGAGTATCAGAAGGCCAGCTGATCTTAAGAGCTTTACGATGCCTTTCAAAATCATCCAGAGGGATTACTGAGAATTCATCAGATTCCCTCTGGCTTTTTTTATTATTCGTGATATAATGCATGTGTGTTTAAGAAAAGTAAGGAGATGATTCTTTGAAAAAGAATGATCATACAAAGCAAGATGATCGTGCTGTCGTGATCTATGCCAGGAAATCAAAGATCACCCACAAAGGCGACTCTATTGCCAACCAGGAGGAGTACTGCCGCGAATATGCCAGACTGCATCTGAAGCTCCCGGCTGACTATGAATTCAAGGTATACGAGGACGAAGGCAAGAGCGGCTTCTATGCCGACAGACCTGATTTCCAGCGGATGATCCGTGATGTGGAACAGAATAAGATCCGTGCTATCGTCTGCTATAAGCTGGACCGTATCAGCCGCAAGATGTCGGATCTCACCACAATGATCGACTATCTGAACAAGCGTAACGTCGCTCTGCTGATCAGTTCCAACAACCTGAATACCCAGGACAGCAATTCCAAGATGATGATCCAGATGCTGGGAATCATTGCAGAGTTTGAACGGGATGTCATCAAGGAGCGTATCACCGATAACCTGATCGAGCTGGCCAAGGACGGACGCTGGATGGGAGGCATCCCGCCGACGGGCTTTTCGGTAGACCGGTCTCAACATGGAAGCGGCAGCAAGAAGAACGGATATGCCTATCTTGTCACGATCCCGGAAGAAAAGACGTTGGTACAACATGTATTTCAGGCGTTCCTTTCCACCAGAGGCTACAATGCGGCAGCCCGGAAGCTGAATGCGGAGGGATACCGTACAAAGACAGGCCTTCCCTTTAATACGCAGTCAGTACGGGACATCGTGACGAATCCGGTCTACTGCAGCGCAGATCAGGATGCGTACCGATATTTCATCGAGCATGATGGGGATATCTATGGCGAAGAATCCGATTTTGTCGGTCTTCATGGGATATCGGTTTATAACCGTACACGGGAGATGCGGGAAGAAAGTGACGACTCTACCTTTCTTCATCCGGAGTTTTCCAAGACGGTCCGGGAGAAGGACATCAGTGAGTGGATTATTGCGATCGGACGCCATGAAGGCTTTATTGAAGGCAAGGACTGGGTGACGGCACAGACCTTAAAGCTGGACATTGCTGACCGCTATAACAGGCCGCACCGGACGACAAATGCACTGTTGGCAGGACTCATTTACTGCCCGTTGTGTCATCAGCGTCTGAACGTGGTCTCCGAAAGCGGACGGTATACTCACGGCAGGCCCCGGTTCAAATATGCCTGCCCGAACGCGGTCCGGAAGGGCGCCTGCGATTACAAGGCAGTTCACGGCGTGGAGTTTGACGAGTTTATTGTTGAGAAGCTTTCCACCCTGTCGGATGAGGAGCAGAACTATTATCTCAACAATATTCAGCGGCAGATCGACCAGACAGTAAAAGGCGACAAGACCCAGCAGGAGATCACATCGCTTCAGAAAGAGATCGACCGTCTGGACCGGGATATCAAAGCACAGGTCAAGGCGCTGCGGACAGCGTCAGACACCACAAGGCCATATCTCGAGGCTGACGTCAATGAGATGACTGAGGAGATCTTCGCAAAGAGGAAAACGCTCTCGAAGCTGGAGATGGAGCTGGAGGATCAGCAGGCTCATATCAGAGACTTTGAGAAGATTAAAGAAACACTGATATCCTTCAGTGAGCTTGTTAAGAATGCTGAGCCAACAGAGATCGTATCGCTGATCGCCAGCGTCGTCGAGCGCGTCTATGTGACCAGAGACGGCAAAAACGAGGTCTGCCACATTTATATCAAGGGCTGTGTCACGGAAGATTATTCCGGTGAGGAAGACTATTTTTTCAGACGCAGCGGCACTCTTAAAACAGAATCAGAGGAGGCTACGGTGACCGCATTCTCCCAAGGCGGAGAAATGTGTGATTCTGAAGGGTGTCGCAAAC
>OCVV011342260.1_pt1 | contig 15488 bp, 8 predicted proteins | sample 1539721 | NCBI WGS metagenome assembly OCVV01 (sample SAMN02144230, study PRJEB22623) | gut metagenome | biome: sheep rumen | host: Ovis aries | place: New Zealand
TGCTCTGCCGCATTATCTGGACTCTCGGAGTTGTGTTTATATAACTATCATATAGATTTAGCTGCTGAAACTGGTTAACCATAATGACATACATAAGCCTTCACTTTTGATATTTTTATTATATCATAATACGAGAGGGATTAGATAATTCATGTTAATTTTGATACCCCAACCAAATATAGAAGAGTGCTTCATCAATGGATTTACATAATCGTATTAATACATTAGCCAATTAGATTAGCATTCTCATTATCTAAACTTGAGGTGCCAAATTGGCACCTCAAGTTGTTCAGCCCATCATAGCATTAGCAGGAGAAATCATAAAGCTAAAAATCGCAATCCTGCATAGATGTCCATCGTCCCTCCTCGCATCCTACGTCCGGATGCCGGGGGCAGGCGTACCGGAGTATGGAGCCGGCGCTCCGCGGACTGGACATTTTTGCGGATTTTAGAACAATACCTGGAGTCAGTGTTACGACAAAAAGCCTGTGCATTTAACAATTCCATTTGCATTTACCATAGGTCATTTGTTATGCTTGTTGCAAGTTCAATAAATCTGAATAACGGAATAGAAAGGAAAGGCAATGTCTGCAAACATCGTTAAAGTGACGCTCGAACAAACCCGCCCGCCCGTCTAGAGGCGGATTGCTCTGCCGGAGAAGATTACCTATCGGGATTTCCATGAAATTTTGCAGATTGCGTTTGGCTGGGATAATTACCATCTTCATAACTTCTCCTCACATACTCCGGCTTCAGGTCACCCCGCGTACGAAACAAATACTTCCTTCAGTGCTGATCACTATCACTGCGTTTTGGACTGCGTTTTGGACAGCGTTTTGTAACTACTTATGAAGATTTTAAATAAACAATTATTTTTTCTTTGGTAACGATGAAGAGGAGCTTAATCTCCATATTAAAATGTGCATCAACCAAGGAAGCTTCCCCTTCGCTTCCAGTTCCGTGATATACTGATATATAGTAAATTGATAATTGCAAGTTTTTATGTGAGGGGGTACTTAAGATGGATGCTCATAAAGCGATTATTTCGAATATATTTAATAATTCTACATTAGTTGAAGTGCCTTTTTTTCAGAGATCCTATGTATGGAAAGAGGATCTTTGGAGTCGGCTCTTAGAAGACATGGAATATGTCGCAAAAACTCGAAAACCACATTTTCTTGGTTCAATAATTCTAAAAGAAGGACGCAAACCTTTGCCAGGTGAACATTTTGCAGATTGTCGCACTGTTGTCGATGGACAGCAACGATTGACTACATTCTTAATATTCATGAAAGTACTATGCCTTAAAACCGGTCAAACAGTCATGTTCGATTATCAATTCCGGATTTTAGGTCAAATGATAGCTCTGCGCCACGGTAGAAACGACATAGAAGCCTTCGAAAAAGTGATGAATATGTCCAGTGCAGAAAAAATGGAGAATCCTCAACCTTCTTCAAGAATTGTTGAGGCTTACAATTATTTCGTTGATAATGTTGATCCTTCAAAACTGGATATTATGGCAGTTATAACGAATACTCAGTTTGTTAGAATCGATCTGGATGCCAATGAAGATGAGCAGCAGATATTTGACACGATTAATTCTTTAGGTGTTAGCCTTACAACCTCTGAGCTACTTAAAAACTATTTTTTCAGTCGGGATACTGTTACCGAATATGAACAGAAGTGGGAGGCTGTTTTTGAAAAGAATGACGAAACCAAAATTTATTGGGATTCGGAAATTGAGACTGGGCGTGTTAAACGAGCTATGATCGATATTTTCTTTGATGCTTATTTTCAGCTCTTCATCCAAGACAAGAAGTACAATATTACAAATGAAGACAAAACGATGTATGCCCGGCTCGATAAACTCGCTCAGTCTTACCAGCACTTTATAGCTACGTATTGTAACGGGGACAAAGATGTTGTTCTTGGGCCACTGAAAGAGTATGCGGAATGTTTCCGGCAGACTTTTAGAAAGGAACAATGCAACATGAGCATACCTGCAGCATCAGGGATTGAACGCATTAATGTAATCATTTTTGGATTAAAACATGCGACTCTGATTCCGTACGTTCTTTATATCGCCAAAAATGTAGCAGATCAGAATGAGTTAGACAAAATGTACGGAATTCTTGAAAGTTATCTTATGAGGAGAATGATTGTACATGCATCTACCAAGTATTACAACAATTTATTTACATCGTTCATTCTAAATAAGATCTTGACTGCAGAAGCATTACTTGAAAGACTGAATTCATATAGAGAGGCAACATCGTATACTCCAAGTGATTTTGAGATGAGAGACGGATTCCATACATCAAGGCTCGTGAATCTTCAGTCTAAAGGAATAATTTACTTAATTGAGAGTAAGATTCGTCCGGCAAATGCTTCAACAGCCATATTAGGATTTAATACGTACAGTCTTGAACACTTGATGCCAAAGAAATGGCGGAATAATTGGCCTGCATGTGATAATGATGAACTGGCTAATAAAAGAGATATAAATCTATTAACATTAGGAAATCTTGCCATCATAACACAATCACTGAACGCATCTATAAGAGATGCCGCATGGACTACTAAGAAAGAAGGAAAAGGTCATAAAAGACCTGGATTAAAATTGTGCGCGAGTGGGTTGGTGACTTTGCATAATGCTCTTGAGAAAACGGAATGGTCGGAACCGGAGATCTTTGAAAGAGCAGAATGGTTGTATGGACAGGCTAAAAACATATGGGCTATGCAGTAAGGAAGGAGGGCATTTTCGCCCTCCTTTCTGCGATACCGTTCAATTCTGTGTGAACTCAAAAAACTGATATAGGGATTCAATAAGACTATGAATTTCACTCAATAACCAATGAATAGCCCGCTACGATTAATAGCGTTCACAGGGGTTTGGGGACTTCCCCAACAAGCAAAAAAGCTCTAAACGACATCGTCATTTTGAGCTTGCATCAGTAGAGGATATATACGGATGCCCTGCTTGCGAAGTTTATTATGAACGCATATATTAACAGATGCGGAAGAGCCAATTTGGCTTGACAATCAACAATTGTCTTTTCTTTCTGCATCCTCCAAACGGGAAATCAATATAAGCACTACCAGAAATAGACTTCAAATAATACTTCTCTCTCAATAATGTCAGATACAAACTTTTAAATAGCATTGCAACTTATCTCTATTCTCCAAAAAGTGATAAGAAACCTGCTCTGATCTGATGTTCCTTATATTTCTTTGCATATTTGTTACACTGTAATTCAAATATAAGCGTTATTAATTTAATTCCGTTATCATGATTTTTGGGACTATAAGCACGATAGACTTCAAAATCTTCGTTCATTCCTATTACTTTAAACATTAAGCTCAATTCAAGGAAGACTATAGGGAACCAGCCCCTATACCGATCAACTATATCATCATAAGGCATCCCCCTAAAATTAGACGGTATTAAACAATAAAGCCAATCTTCCGGATGTGTTTTCACATAGTTTTTGATTTTATAAAAATCATTAAACTCTTGCTGATTTTCCCATTTATCACTTCTCTCTCTTTCAAATATATACCTGTTTATTAATTCAAAAAAGACTACATCAAGCCTCTCAATTACTTCATTGGAAGCCTTTAAGGGATCAATAATATAAAGTTGATTCCATTTATCATGATTACTAATTTCCTTAACCTTATCTACAATCTCTGCGATTTCTCTATTAGTGCACGACTTATCGTAATAGGCCTCTATAAGCAAAAGCCTGTTATCATTATATGAATTATACTGTTGATTTAATAAAGATATGCATTTAATATAGAATGATTCATCAGTTTCTGCGTCCTCTTTAGTAATATTCAGTCTTTCCTTACTCAGTTCCTCAATAGCCATTTTTAAATACATATTAAAATTTCTATCAATATTGACTTTATTCCTTCCAGTTAACAAAATAATCAAATCAATGCATATACGTCTGATAAAAATGCCGGCTAATTCATGAGGTTCTCTCGGGTACTTTAAAACCCGATATATAATTCTCGAAATGATAATATCGTGTATCTTTTCACTTGTTTGTGTATTATCATCATTCCGAATCAGATTATACTTTTTGTAAGTGGAATTAATATCGTCAAGAAAAGAAACGGCTTCCGATACAACGAATCCAAAAAGCATCGATACGATTTGTCCCTTCGCATAGTTAATTCCTGTTCTATTAGTTCCTTTTTTCATTTTGTTAACTTGTTCTTGCATCTCATAGAATAGAGGTATATATTTTTGTTCTACATAAAGATTATGATCTGAAGGAGACCATGTTTCAGTTATAGAATCTGACAAAGTTTCCACACTCATTTGGGGAAACAATTTTTTCGTTAAGGTCAGTGTCTTTTCATCAAATATTACCAAATAAATAGAGATACTATTATTGACAAGAAAAGAATTAAATTCTGAATCAGCTATCTCGAACGCCTCTTTCTTGGGAATTCTTCCGACACCAGTTCCAATTAATGGGAATGCTATACTCCTGCACCCTAACTTTTTTGCGAGAGTAAGACAGCTTTTAAAACAATTTCTCAACAATTCTCGTTCATTATTGTTGCCACCACGCCACATAGGTGAAACTGTGTGAATAATGTATGTAGCCTTTAATGAAATAGCGCGGGTATAAATAGCCTCTCCTATTTCAATTTTCCCAATCATTTTGCGAAGGCTAAGTAATGCTTTCTCACCCGCTTTTTCATAAATCGCATGATCAACACCATCTGATAGATATGGATCTTGATTTACTGAAATAACTATAGCATCCGCCTTTATTTTTGCAAGATCGCCATAAAATAATTGATACAACATCGTTTAGCTATCCTTTTAAACATTCTGTGAAATGCTATTAATTTTTAATAGAAACTTTGCAAGCAATAACGACCGCTCTCTATAAAGCATTTTGCATGAGGTAAAATATCCATTCTATAAATGCCTTCTTTTACATGCACCAGTACACTTCAAGCTATTCATATAGTTCCTCATGCTCCACAAATGAATTATCTTCATATCAACATCCTTCGTAAAATCTCGAGATTCACCTCAATATTCGCCACATCCACAAAGAACACCCTGACATGAACCCCATCAGCACTGTAGAAAGATATATCCGGATTTCCAATCATTTCTGTAATGACCGGATAGAGTAACCAGATTTCTGATGTATGGTACTTTTTTGCATACGCATACATCTGGTACATATCTGCCTGGGATATTCCATAGTTAATACGCGGATTATTGACAAGGCTTTTCCATTTGGTATCAAGAATAATCTTTGAGCCATTCTCGCGCGTTATTACGATGTCCGGTTTCAGAGCGAACTGTCGGGGAGTATCAAATAAGTAAAATCCGCTGTCCTGAGTTGAAATTTCCCACTCCAAACCAGCCAGCACTTTTCTCAGCTGTTGGGCGACATAGGACTCAAATACTTTTTCCATCGGGAACAACAATGCCCTGGCATTGTGGCCGCCGGAGAACGTTGAAAAGCTCTTGTCCAAAAGAAATACCTTGGACCATCGCATCAGCATATCGTACTCTTTGGTATTCCTGTCGATCACGACCTTTGAGAAATCCTTTTGATAATTCGAAGACGGTCTGACCATTTCGAACGCAGTAAGGAGCTGTCGTATTTCTTTCTGATTTTCTGCGCTTCCGCTAATCGTCTGCAGCTTCAGTAATGTCGATTTCACCAGACGGTTCTCTGCCCGGTCGACCAGGTATTCATCATAGCGCACATAAAATCGCTCCCCATGTGCTGCATTCCTTTTGATCTGCTCATTTACGACAAGCTTCCCTTTGTAAAAGTTCAGATTACCTTCCCGCCCGATATATGCCGACTTTATGCCATGCTTGACTAATATTCGGGCGTTCTGCAAATACATGTTGATGAAGATTTCATAGAGCGTCATTCGGTCCATCCTGAGGCTGGAGTCATTAAATACCTTGCCGGGAAAATCCTTCATGCTTCGGAGCATTTTAAGGAACACACGCTTAGTCTCGTTGTTCCCGCTGTCATCTTTTGTTCCAAAATCAATTTTGGGTAGTATCTGGATCTGATACCCGCTGTGCATTTGAATCAGGCCGACATAATTATTTACCGAAATAATATCGCCAACATGTCTTCTATAACCAATCCTCAGGAATTCCAATGCGTCAGCATGTTCTTCATCGCCTACAAATGCATGGATAAAATCTGCCAGATCCCTGAAAACCGGCTCTGGAAGATACTTGTATTCATCTGTAAAATCCGGATTACAGGAAATCTTATCAAATTCCTTTAGCTCCAGCAGTTTTTTCATTTAAATTACCTATTCATATATTTGCAGATAGCTTTCAAGCTTTAGGAAGGCATCATGCTGAATGGTGTATATTTTCTCTTGCGGAATATCTATGCCCGGGGTTCCTTTGAAGACATTTTTTAATTTAAATGGCCGGTCCAATATGAATTTGTATTCATCTTCTTTCCCATTATCACCAAGGACCCACTGTATCTTCTCATAATCCTCATAGAAATATTCCTGAAGGAGTGGGATGATACGTTTTTCGAAGATCTTTGCCAGCTCCTCAATAGGGGCGTTCTGATATAATCCGGTAAAGAAAGCATGACCTATCATATGTTCACGGTCGTACAGCACTTCGATACGTCTGTTGATTGTTTCAAGCATAGTGGCAAGATACAACTTTCCGCGCCCCTTGACGTTGATTTCACCGATCTCAAGCTCTTGAAGAACTTCCGGATCCGGCATCATCTCCACGAACTCAAACCTTCTGCGCAGCGCCGTGTCCATAAGTGCGATAGACCTGTCTGCCGTATTCATGGTCCCCAGGATATACACGTTCTTTGGTACAGAGAACGGCTCACCGGAATATGGAAGAATTGCTTCCATCGCTTCAGGTGCACCTTCCCGTTTCGTATCTTCAATCAAAGTTATCAATTCACCAAAAATTTTGGAAATGTTACCCCTGTTAATCTCATCGATGATGAATACATACGAATTTTCATTTTCCCGATAGCGCTGCCCGCCGTTTTCTTCCACTAAAGCGAGCAGGTCCGAAAGCCTCATATGATTCATCTTTGCAATTCCAAACCTTGGGAGCAGACGGTTGCTGTTAATTTTTTTAACACTTATTTGCTTTTCTGTAAAAAGCCACTTTACTTTTCTTACCCACCTAAACGAGCTTCTGGATTCATCAAAGAACGGCTTTTCATCCAGGATAATCCCGACCGCATCAATTAGATCCCATTTTCCCCCATTAGAAAGAACATAATCTCCCCTGCTCATTCCTGTAAGGCGGTCATAAGTCCATGCGTCATCACCTTTTAAATCACCCGTTCCTTCAAAACGGATTTCTCCATCTCGAAAACATTCGGCTTTTAGATCGTTCGGTCTCCCGTCTTTTAACGATACGAACCAGATAGACGTATTATGGTCAATCTCCAAACCTTCCGGAATTCTTGCTGCATTACAGATCTGTTTAAATATACCATCCTTTATTTCATATTCAAGAGTGCCCGCCTTTTCGTCATTTGCCATGACAGGACGAATCCCCTCGATAAATTCCTCATAGCCGTAAGACTGATGGAATGTGGTAAAAACAACCCTGCCTTTTTCCTTAAGTTCAGAAAATCTTTTCAAGGTTTCTTTGTATGGCTGTTCTTTTACATCCTGCAATGCTCTTCCGTCGCAAATAGCCACTGCATAATTTATAGAGTTGTATGTTTTTCCTGTTCCGGGAGGACCGTATAGAATCATGTTATGATCAAATCGAACCATAGCCTTCATACCTGTCATATTATCGTTTTTCTCATCACCATCTATTACTGAATTCCATAAACGGTGAAGTGTCTGTAGTACGTCATGTTTGATTTCAATACCTGAACTTTGAGGGCTCCAGTGCTGTTCAGCACATTTATGAATAAGTTCTTCCTGAGTTATGATGTTCTCCTTCTGAAAATCTATAATTCGGTCAAACTCAACATCAATGGCTTTCTCTTTTTTCCCATCCCTTGCTTTTTCTGCATCGTAGTGATGTGTTTCATACTGTGTACGGATTACTCTTCCATGGCCGATAATTCCTCTCGGACTCTTGCCGAGTTTAATTAAGAAAACCTCTTCTCCGATTTTGGGATTTTTACTTATACAGGACCAACTGTCGCGATAGGTCTGTCCTTTCTTAGTTTCTTTGCAGACGGTTTCATAATTTTCCCAAGTCCATTTGTCTTTGTTCCAAGTAAGAAGCCAAGCATTCACACCTTGAGTATTATCTGACCCACCTATTTCATTATTCCCATATTTTTGTGCCGCGATGTCATAAATTCTATAATTCCTGCAGATAAAATTCTGATCTCGGAAGGCTTTGATTCGTCTGCAATTTTCTATATATGTTTCAAGTTTATTGGGCTTAACAAGCTGCACGCCCATCAACTCAAAAATATTCCGGTTTCCTGTATTTGCATTTAAAATCGGAAAAGAAAATGGTTTTAGGACATGCAGAATCATAGATGCCGCTGCCGCCTGCATTCCTTGGATAGGTTGGGACAATGTTTCAGCACATCGTTCAAACATCTTATCATCATCTGTCATATGTGAAATATCAATACACATCTTAATGAAGGATGTCGTCTGTTCCTGAGTAACCGAACCTTTAAAGGAAAAAAAACCGGTTCCGAATAGTCCTACCGAATAGCCTTCCTTAGCTGTCGGTTCGTTATTTTCGTAAGCTCCATGACTGGCTTTATTCCATACAGTATCCCAGAGCATTATAAGATTCTCTATGTCATCAGACAGGAGATGACTTTTTCTGATTAAATCCTTTTTGGATTTAACACCTTGTCTAAAAGTGCCAACTGTTGTCAGGTATACTAAATTGAGATCCCTGTAATCGAGATTCGAAAAGTCTTTAAGTCTGCTGTAGGCTTTGATTGTCTCCCTCATCAGTTCATAACAACCGTCATGCTGATCAGGATACATTTCGTTCTGCTCTTTCAGATAACGCATGATTATTCGAGTATTATTATCGGCATTCATCCTTATCCCTTTTTAACCTTTATTTTATTGCTCAGATTTCTTCGTCAATAATAAAATACTTCTTAGCTTTAAAACTTCGCAAAACGATTTATGTCACTCATTCGAGTGGCTTGATAGTTGCTTCAATAAGTTTGATTTCATCTTGAGTCAAACCGTATTTCTCATACAACTTCTGATCAGACCATTCATAATTGAAGTCTTGTACCGGAACAAACATGTATGAAGCCTTTGTAACCATAATTGATGAACACGCCTGCAGAATCAAGAACCGGGTAAATTTTGTTTTAAGATATCCCAATAAATTATTTGCCTGTTTTTCATTATCAAATGAATCGATTATGACATAAGTTTCCGTACATACCTCTTGGGGTTCTAATATTTCCAGAATTGACAGCACTCTATACATGCCGTTTTTATCAGGCTGTCCCGCATGCTCATAAAAAACGCGAGAAGAGATAACTTTCCACTTGTTGATATATTGCTGTCCCGCGACCACCCGACTCGCTTCAATAGGACCTTTTCCTTTGTTCCATCTAAGAACAAGATCCCCTGTTTCGTCGGGTTTCTCGTAAGTTCTTAATCCAAAAGGTTTCATAGAACTCACATGATAACTTAACAGATCTTCTTTCTGTCCTAAAACTTTATGTAAAATATCTATGGCATTGTTAGAACGAACAACTATTGGAAACTCATTCAAATATCGATTTGCCGTGCTTATACTGTTTGAATCAACATTTGTAAACTCGCATGAACCATCATAATCTGTATCAATGAGAAAGTAACAAATACCACCAGAAATATCAGCCGTTGGGAAAATATACTTCGATTCCGAATAATCACGCATTTTTCGTATATGTGTGTTATTCATCATCATTTCGCGGAACTTATCTAAGCCTCTTCCTCCTGCGAACCACCTAGAAGGCACAATCATAGAAATATATGTTGGCTTAATTGAAAGCGCTTGTTCAACAAATCTTTGATAGGTTGGTATAGAAGATGCATTATACCCTCCATCCATAGCCTGATATGGCGGATTGCCAACAATCGCGTTGAATTTCATTTTGTCACCTTCTTTCCCCCATGTTGATGGACGCTGAAGCTTCTTAGAAAGCCTTTCCGGCTCTTGCATTCTTTCCAATAATCTTGAAAGAAATAGTGCATTAACCGGAGCATCAGTATATCCGGATAATGTCCTTTTCGTAATTGCCACTGCCATTTTAGTTTGGCACAAAACAAACAGATGCTCGTCCAACACTTTTCTCCAGTATTCTTGAGCTTCTTCAAGAGCCATTTCTCGCTCCTCTTTTGGCAACATCATTCGGTAAATGCTATATGCTACATATAATGGATATAACCCGGATTTTGAATTCATTTCCAATACTTTTACATTTTCATCCAGAAAAATATCTGATGTAATATCTCCCTGTTCTACTAAGCGCGGATAATCCAAAATGTCATTTTTCTCTGAGGAATCTTTCGCATAGAAATTATATCCACCGATCATATCCCCCATATGCATGTTTACAACTCGCCACGGTGTGAGAACTGTTTCTTTCGCAGGATTCTTGAAACAATTAAAGATCTCAGCTATGCGAATGATTCGCTGTGTCGGCATCAGTTCGTCGGCCGCCTTAGCCATACGTCGAATCCGCATTCCAGCCCCTTCGATAACATCTTCATCATAAAATACAAGCAATTTTCTAAAAAATGCTTTATCTACCTCTTTTGGCATAAACTCTTTCCATGAAGCGTCATCGACAATTCTGATGAAATCTTCCAAATGCACCGATTCATCAAAATCAGTAGCTGTTCCGTAAATGAGCATAGGAAGACGGATAGAAACATTCCTCAACAGATCGAACAATGCCTGCTGTTTTTTCTTTAATTCACGTTCTCTGCTAAGTGCCTCTTCTTCTTCGGCAGTCCTGTCCTTCTTACGTTTTCTCTTTGCATCCTGTGCCTTCTGATACTGCTCATCGGTCAATCCCTGTTCATTCACCGAAATAAATGTCTGCTTCTTTGATTTCTTCTGAGGAGTTAACCGCGCCTTGAGATTCTCAACCAGCTTCAGCTTATCCTTATCCATGACGATTCCTGCATCTGCCTTATAGATACTGTCATCATCAAATCCGCTCTTCACAGCCGCGTCAACAGTCAGTCTTTTCAACTGCCGCATCATTTTCGGCACATCGAAGAACTCCATTCCTGTATCACCCTCTGCAAGAACCGGACAGAAATTCAGAAATTCTCCGAGACGTACACGTCCATTATCATCTGTGCCAACTGCAGATTTCTTGAGACTGTGAACATCGGAAAGAACCTTCAGTGTTCGATCAGGAGCAAAGTCGAACGCATAGCATATTTTCTTTTGCATTCCATCAATACTGCCGGCAGACTGGACACGAAAAATGGTCTGCATATACCCTGCAGCACCGGTACTGGAAGATCCAGAGAGTAACATAACTCCTGTCCACTCTTTTACTGTCACGCCCGTAGTCAGCTTGCCACAAGAAAGCGTAATCGTTCGATTGTAATTCTTGATAGCATTTCTGACAGCTTTCAGTGCATCATCATAAGGCTGCTCAACATCACCTTCTCCGGCTACATTGACAATGCCATAATTTTTGAATACTGGATGTTCATTAAGGAGTGTGCTGAATGCCCGCGCTTCTTTTACTCCGGGGAGTATCCAGAAAGTATGCTTGAACATATCACGGTATTCCTGTGTTGAGAACGGATAATTCGTATCATCACTTTCCGAAGAAATCAAATTCAGGAATTCCCACACATCTTCTCCGTGTACAAAATCGCCTTTTTTTACTCCTTCAGGTAGCGGACGGAAATCTCGTTCAGGGTCACCTGTCCAAGTGCGGAAGAATTCACGAAAATTGAACGCGATGTTCTCATCCTCATAGCGGTATGAAGTCTGCATCTTCTTTCGAAGATCAAATGTACAAATCCTCAGTTCCGGAAGATCTGCATAGGGGTTATGGTCACCGGGATGCTTATCATCCCATTCTTTTTTGCTCCGCTGCTCCATAACATAATCCCAGGAGTAAACATTATCATCCTCGTACTGGCTGAGAAGATTATACGGAGTACCGGACAACTGAAGTACTTTTTTAGGACACTTTCCTGCCTTTGGCTCTTCAAGAATTCTTTGGACATTAAGACCTATTTCTGTCTGTGTCCCTTCATGTGCCTCATCATAGATGATAAGATCCCAGTCCATTGCAAATACTGTCCGATTCTTTTCGTATTTACCACCGGCTATTTTTGATCCTCGCAGATCCTGCATGGAAGCAAAGTAAATGAAAGGAATACCCTCTTGAGAAAGATTTTGTAGCCTGCGGTCATTCTCAGCATCGATGCTGGCATCAATTGCTGTAAACCGATCTTCTTCCTTAATATTTGCTTTTGTAAGGAATACGCGGTTATCATTAAAAATCAAATCAAAATCTGAACGCCATCCGTCTACAACTGCGGGCCGATGAGTAACGACCAGAACTTTGCGATAACCTATTTTTTTAACGAGGGAATAAGCAGTGATTGTCTTCCCGAAACGCATTTTGCAATCCCAAAGCATTCTATCACTTCGAGAAAATACTCTTGCTGTCTTGCTGATACAGGCATTCTGCTCCTCGCGAAGGATTATTTTGGGCTTTATGTCAAAGGGAGCACCAGAATCAGCAACCCCATCCACAACTATTGCATCTTCCGATTTTTCTGCCGCCGTCAGGACATTTCTTCCTTGCTTTACTGCTTTTATTGCAGCGACAGCCGGTTTTAATGTGACCTTGTACCACTCGCTGTCACGATCCGTATCGTAAAACCTATGGACATCATAGCCGGAGCGGTCCAATACTTCGTGAACATCGTGATCACTGAAAGAAGCACTCTCTATCGTTCCATCGGAGAGACGTATCTGCTTCCGTGCCAATTCTGTGTGCAGCAATTCATAATGGACAAGAGCCGTCCGAGTATACTGACGGATCCTGTTATGAGCATTCTGATTCAGTTCATCACAATTATCAGGCAACTGCCTGTAGCTGGATGGACTAGAAAAGCTGTGTTCTCCGATTTTCAGATATCCCTTGTGCGCATCATCTGGGATAGAAAATATATAAATTAGGTTGTACTGTGCTGTACCAGCATAAATCTGTTCACTCATCCTTTTTCGCCCCCAACGATATTTTTATAGAGAACAGTTTCCTTCATCCGCCAATCTCGTATCTTGCACAATGCCTGTCCTTTGGTGTCTGTCAAATAGCTATAATCTATTGGCCACAGATCAGGATAGCACTCGTAGAGTGTTATTTGCAGCGGCTCTGTATTTGCCTCACAGAAAGGAATGGCATAATTGAAGCCATCCATCTGCCAAATGTTCCAGGAGATGATGAATGCAACCTCTTTTAGATCTTTGTAAGCAGGCTCATCTCCTAACTTATTTCTATAATATTCGGAAAATGTATTAAATACATTCAGCCTGGCCAGCAGCAGATTATCTCCTTGGAATTCGTATCCATATATACTTTCTATGGCACGCTTCGCCCATTTCACCCACTCTTCTTTCCCCTCTGTATTTTCGCTGACCACACGTAATTTCCGATCCAATAGCCCGATGCGTTCAGAAATCGGAATGGCTTTTCCGGTTACTGTATCATACCTGCTTACAAGATATGGGGCTTCACCGCATGTTATTTCCAGCCTCTTTGCGTCTACATACTTCTTCCATGTTTTATATCCTTTTTCCGGGAATGAAATCTTTTCAATGGACGCCTTCCAGGATGTACCTTCGGCTGTATTAAAGACATTTTCCCTGCCGAACCATTGTGCATCAATCAAGTTATTCTGGTGATTGCAGACCCAAGAAGGAGTGAATACCTCTGCTCGTTTCCTCGTTCGTTCAGCTTTCTGATCCATTGCTTTCCATACTCTCGGCTGTATAACATTTCTATTTTCCCCAGTTATAAGACCAATAGTAATCTCATCACCGGCTGAATAAGAAGTGCCAAGGCTCTCATAATCGTTTGTCGCCCAAAGAATATTCCGACGAGTGGTACGGTCAAAGAGAAGAATGCTCAGCAGAGAATTATCTATCTTTGTGATATCATTCTCGCTGATATCCATGATTGTTTCATTCTGCATGGGCATCCCTCCTCAATTCACATTTATCGATATACATACCTTACGGATTAATCTTTCAACTAACTTAAACTATAACAGTTCAAAATTTAAATCACAAGAGCACATAAAACATGCGCTGATTTTCCGACCAATGATATAACTGGGTAAGTAAGGCGTCATATCTCACATCTTAGTAAAGTTTGCTCGAAAACTTCCGGACTTCATGTTTTACTTGTTTGGGAAAGCCTCAGATTCTTGAGAAAATATTGCTTGCATCTTTTCCAAAGAAAGTAATTCAATTATGCCAGAAATGATTAGAGCATAGACTTCGATAAAGCCCATGCTCTATATAAATATTAATGAAATTCATTTGACCTTTTACTATTTCATTTACACAAGCCATTTTCCAGTTTTGAGGTCCATTAAGCTTTCCAGTTTCAATTCTGCTTGGAAAGCATCCCCATATACACCTGATATGGTCTGATCATCTAATTTGAAAGAAATATTGTATAGTTTACCGGTCTTAGTTCGCCGAATCATATCATGGTCGATGAAGTATTGTAAAATCTTTTTATGACGTTCGATATCGTCAATGTTCAAATAAAAGCATGCCACTCCCTCAAAGCTATTCGTGCATTTGGCTTCCCAGACAATCTCTTGTTCCACTGCTTCCCGGCAACGCTCCTCAATATACTTACGCCCTTCTTGACCGTTGAAGAAGCACATCCATTTTCCGACTTTTTCGTTTACAAACCCGCTGTCATCTCCAATAAAGTATCTCCACCCCTCCGAATCAATCACTTTCATAACTTAGACCCTCACATTCATTTTTCCTTAACACTATTCGAGATCAAGACTTTTTAATACCTACAGAATCTTCAATGCACTCGTAAAGCTCTCTCGTCATATCAACATATTTCAGGAGTGTCGCGTCTATTTTCTTCACCGCATCCTCCGAAACGCCAATCTTGCTCACAAAGTCATTCACGAACGCTCTTTCCTGCTCATCATATCCGCCGTCCGCGTACATCAGTCCGATGGTCTCAAGCACTGCGATTTTCTTGTGCTGTTCGTCCGCTTCCGCAAATACCCTGATGACATCCTCCATAGGCTTCAGATTCTTCGCATCAAAGAACGCTATGCCCATTTCTTTACAGTATTCCTCTATCATCTGATACTCTTTATCCGCAAAATGTCCGTTTGCCTCCGCTGCCCTGACAGCTAGACTGACAAATGCCTCTTTTTCAATAAAATCCAATCTGTTTAAGAACATATCCAACCTCCCATTTCATTTATCCGCTATCTCATTGAGG
>OCVV011307282.1_pt1 | contig 15480 bp, 15 predicted proteins | sample 1539721 | NCBI WGS metagenome assembly OCVV01 (sample SAMN02144230, study PRJEB22623) | gut metagenome | biome: sheep rumen | host: Ovis aries | place: New Zealand
GGAAATGCTAGAAGACCTGATTTCCAACAACCAATTCCAGCAATCTATATGAATATGTATAAAATGGGCAATTGGTCATTAGATGATAAATCTTATGATAACTTATTCCCAATTACAGATCTTCATACTTGCTTAGAATCTGGATTTATTGCATATAAATTTATTATTGAAAAGAAAGCAGATCAAGTACTTTCAAACGGTGTTGTTTTAGAAAACTTAACACGTCTTTACACAAAGTTATTCTATGATGCACTTATTAAAGTACGTGGTAATCTTCCATTAATGGATTTCCAACAAGAAGCTGCTAAATTCATTATTGCTAAATTCTTCTTAACATATGTTATTCAAAAGAATGAACATGACGATGCTACAAATATGTTAGCGAGAGCCGCTGCAAATTCAAATAGCTCAGTCAATGCCTTAAAAACATATGAAGAAAATCTAGGAATTAGCTACGAAAAACTATCATCATTCTTATCATCTTTCGGCATTACATTCTTCAATGGTCGCCCAACATCATTATCTGATTTTGAAGCTGCCTGGTTATCAATGTATGGTGAAGGATTAGCTTTAGCTATTGAATATGTACCTTATTTATTACACTTTTTATTCGCACCAATCCACGCATCTCGTTTAGGAGGTTCTTCACGATTAGATAAGCGTCTTCCAGCTTTACAAAAAGAAGGACTAAATAAACTCTACAATGCTGTAATTGCGGGAGTGATGAAATAATATGGTTAACAGAAGAACAATAACCCTAACCAAATTATCAGAAGGAAGTGCAACACTTCCTTCTGTTTTAAAAATAAATAAGGAGAGACATTTTAATGCTATTAGTGGCGCAGCACTTAGTAATGGTGTTGTGCGCAATGCTCGAGTTTTAGACGGTGCGATTGGTAATAACTATAACGAGTTCTCCATTGAATTCTTGGCGGATAATTCAGAAAGTATGACCGTTGGTATAAAACGTCTCTATGCGTCTGTAATTAATGATATTTTTATTACTATTAAAAAAGATTTAGAACTCGATCGTTATTTTAAAATTTATAGAATAGACGATTTATCTTATCAAGCAATGACAATGAATAACTATGACTTCTTTGTAAAGTTATTCAAAACGCAAGATGGTGAAAGTGTTAAGATTTCATCAAATGCTATTGCTATTTTGAAGTCATACACATCAAAAGATGCATGGCTTTTATTAGATAAATCAGTTTCTAATAATACTACAGATGAATTTAAATTAATTATCGATTTTACTTATAGATTCTTTAAAGATGAAACATACAATAAATTAAGATTCCCAAATGTAAATACATACAGTAACAACCAAGATTTATTTAATAACACTCAATATTCTTCACCATATTATGATACATATATGTTGAGAAATACTGATCCAAATAAAACTATGGCGTTCTTAAATCCACAATCAGAATATATTGGTAGAATTATTCGCGATATATTCACATTCGCTGGAACAAGTAAGAATTTTACATTAAAAGACTTCCCAAGACCAGCTGTAACAATTATGCGTACTGGTGATAGTGAAGATTGGGATATTAACAAATTCAAACAAAGAACATTATCAGCGGCCGAAGGCAATTTAGAACAATTAGAAAATTATATTAGATCATTATCTTTTGAAGTTTATGGCTATAAGTCTGGTGAAAATATTGGTCATAGATGTTTCCTAAGATCAACATATTTGGAAAATGGTAGAGAATTACAATATTCTAGATATGAAATCTATCCAGTATTACCAGGAGTAGTGCATTACATCTATACTAAAAAAGCTTCAGATACACACGATATTACAATAAATAATATTCGCAAATCATTAAAAGAAAAGAATGTGTATTTATATAATTATGCTGAAATGTCAATTAATACATTTGTTGAAGATTCTTTAACATACATTGATATTTACACACATATTCCATACACATATGAAGCATATGATAAATGTGAAGACACGGCACTCGTTTTAAATAGTGATATTGACGATCATGCAGACAGCGAATTAACCGACATGCTCGATGTTGTAACTCTCAATGGATCAGCATTCGTTAGTAATGATGCAAGATCAAGATTTGATATATCTAGAACATATGAGGCCGAATATCAAACAAAACTTGTAAATGGAACAAATATTAACAAAGATTCATATTTTATGCCATATTATGGCAACGATATCTTTGTTAAATCAATTATTAGTAATAATGGCAGCTTATTGAAAATTCCACAAGTATTTAGTAATGATATTGATTTATTGGAATTAAAGGAAGCTAACACATTAAATAAATATTTTGATATTCTATGTTCCGATGACGGTTTTACAGACGTACAAACGGCAAATACAATTGATTCAGCTGAAGTTATTACCAGCTTCGAAAACGTTGGTATTAGAAGCGGTTATGAGCATTTTGCTGCCGCTACAGAAATGGAATGTCTTGAAGCGGACAATTTCATTTTATGCGAAAACTTTGAAGATTTGTTACCAGATAACGTTACTAGAGATTATTGTTTAACAAGTGGTATTGGTGTGGAAGTCGATTTAACCGATTGTTTATTCCTATTTGTTGATACTACAGGCACACAAAGATTTATTAATCTCACATTTGTTTATAAGCTCAATAATAACACAAATGTTGAATTATTTAAATCTTATGAATCATATTCCGCAGCTGGCGGAAAATTCATTATTCCAGCCGATCCCGATTTCTTATTAAAGATTAGATTTAATAATAATGGGTATCGTTATTATGTTATGAAATAGGAGGAAATATTATGCTTAATACAACTAACTATTTTACTAATAATTCTGGCCCAAAAGTAACGGCAAACACGACAATTCTTAAAAATTCTGTTCCAACTTCTGTAACAATTACATACTCATCTGTCGGTGCTGATTTTAAAAACATTTTTACAAATAATAGCACTACACTTGGAAATATTATTACAGCAATTCATTCTAGTGAGTCTGGTGTATATTTTGCAAATGGAAATACTCATATAAGAAAGGATGTACATTACAATGGCTAGAACAACCTATGAATCAACGTCCTTTCCATATATGCTCTTTAAGAACACATATGCGACAATTTATACAACTGAGTCAGAGGATCGTACAGTTCTTCCAGAAAGTGCATTTAACTATAATTTTGATTCAAACATTATTAGTAGTGCAAACTTCTTACGAATCCCATTTACTCATTTAATGAAATATGATACAACAACATTTGCAACAGATAATAATTTTTATTTAGGCATTGGTTATTTAAACTACAACATAAATGGCGTATATGAAACTCCAATTGATTTAATTGTTAATAATAGTGCAATTAATACTGTGGCTACTTTCTATAATAACCAACCCGCTACCTTTAATTATACCAATACTGTTACCGACAATAGAGTTATTAAACACATTTTAAAAAATGAAAATATAAACTACATTATCAAATATTTACGTCTCGTAAATTCTCATATTATGCCAAAGTCAAAGGCGTTATACACAAATAGTTCTTCTAAAGTATATCAATTGTATAATGATACAGTTGAGGGAGAACCATTTGCACAATACATTTATAGAGCAAAATTAAAGAGAAATGATATTGGTTTCGGTAGCAATGCTACGGATAAAAGATTATATAATCGCAATACAAATGAATTAGCTAAAGTGCCAGTTTTCAGAGTTGAAACAACTGATCAAAATTTATATTTTTATATCTCAATTAGAAATTATAAGATACCAATGAAACGCGTACAAACTAATTCAATTACGTATATTTATATTTGTCCAGAATATATATTGAAAAAATATATTGAGCACACGGATGCAATCAATTATATAATTGCAAATCATGCACCTCAACCTGGCTGCACATATATATTTACATACGATTATTTATATGGTGCACATTTATGGTATCATGATAAGACAGATAACGAATATACAAATTATGGTGTCAAATTGGGAAATACTAATTCAAGTGTTTCTTTTAGAAAAGTATCATAATTTATATACTATAATTCTGAATAGATACGAAGGTGTTAAATCTTCGTATCTTTTTATTATTTAAAAAAATGATTATGACAATTCATTATGAAAGGAGATAACTATGGATAGAGCAGAAATCATTTCAAACGCATTAAAACTTTTATATTCTGAATTTGTAAACAATAATAAACTTTATGTCACATATTATCACATTACAGATGATGGCGATATTACAATTACCGCCGGCAGAACCGTCAATTTTGATATGATTCCTAGATCTGATTGGGATAAATATATTGCAGAATGTACTGGCCCACAAATGACATTAACAACATTTGATGATTTTGATGGAACCTGTGAAATCTCATATAAAGCGAATAATAAAAGTAAAGCATATGCGGTCCACTGGGACAATTATAAAGATATGGTAAAAGAATGCGTTGAAACTGTTGGTGTTGAGCTTTATGATCAACTCCTTGTTGTTTTATCCATTAACTCTTACTGTATCGATAAACTCATGAGAGAAGGAGGGGATCTTAATGGATAAGCCCGTAAAGTTTGTATTTATCACTGATTTACATTTTGGTATTCCAGATACCGAAAGAGAATTAGTCGAATTAAGAAAAACATTTATTCCATATTTAAAAGAGCACGATATCGATATCTTGTTCTTTGGCGGAGATTATTTCGATCATAAAATGAGCATTGTCGATCCAAGCGCATTATTGGCATTTGAATTCTTCAATGAAGTAGTTACTATTTGTGCATCGAAAAACATTAAAATTAGACTTATTGAAGGAACCCAATCTCATGATAGATTCCAACCAAGAAGTCTTGAAAACTTTATTATCGATAAAGATGGTAAAGCATTAGTGGATTATAAATATTTTGAAACAGTTAGTGCTGAAGATCTTATGGGTCTTAGAATACTTTATATTCCAGAAGAATATCCTGTTAATATTAATGAATATTATGCGCCATATAAGAATGATAAATATGATTTAGTTATTGTTCATGGTACATGGGATTTCATTAATTTCGCGGCAGCTATTGACAACAACAGAAATGATATTAATACGGCTCCAGTCTTCCGTGTTAAAGAATGGAAAGATGCGATTGAGCATGGTTTAGTTATTTCTGGTCATATTCATGGCCGTCATGGATATAAAGATAAAACAGGTGATAGAGTGGTCTATCCTGGAAGTTTTACAGCTTGGTCATTCGATCAAATTTCTGATAGAGGATTCCTAGCTGGAGAAGTTTCCACAGATCATAAAGTCACTTATGAATTAATTAATAATCCAGATTCTCCAAAATATGCAAACTTAGATATTAAAGATTTAGGTTTAGATTTGGCGAATACTGAATTAGATGTTATCAAAAATAAAATTCAAGAACAAGCAGATAAAGTTGATTATTTAAATGTTAATTTAGATGCGCTTCCTGCCGAAAAGAAATTAATCTTAAAAGAATTTTATAAAGATAAAGGTAAAGTTAAAGCAGACGTGTCTCAAGTTAGAATGCTTCTTGAAAATAAAGAGACTGCTAAGAAATATAAGAAATATGATTATCTATTAAAGGATAATTTAAGTATTGAAAAAGCAATCGCGCGTTATATTAAAGAAGAAATGAATGAAGACATCGCCGAAAGCGAAATAACTGATATCATTAAGAAAGATTCTAAATAGTTTTTTATACTTATTTATGAATAATTTATATAAATTGCAAGAAATAAAAAACTATTTGGACAATTGATTATAAAAGGAGATAATATGGATAAGAAAGTCATGATAAATGAATTAATTCGACTTTATGATGAAAATGCCGAATTAAAGAATAGACTTAACACATATGAAGTTGCAAAAGCAGCTAATCGTGGTGATCTTGGTGCAGTCGATGGTTTAGCACCAATTACAGTAATGTGTATTGATGCTGGTCGTAAAACATTGTGGAATAAAGTCATTGATCATTACCGCTTAGGTAGAGATTATGATGGTAAATATCACTACAGTAGATGTAATTATCCGGTATTCGCATCAAGTAAAAACACTGAAGATGGTTCAGGTATAATATTTTTAACATATGATCAATGGATCAAGACGTTAGATTATGGAATTTTTGAAGATCGTCACAGTTATAGTAGCGATAAAGAAAGAGAATTCTATTTAGATTGTATCAAACAATATTCGGTGAATGAAATTCTTGAGTTCTTCTCACCAGAATTACGTGACATTTTTGACTCCTTAGTTAACGATAAGAAAATGGCTTTAGTTAGGGAGGCAAAACCTGATAATGAGTAATTTAGAAGAACAAGCAATAACAGAACAATTACGTCAAAAAACATTTGAATTTTTACAAAAAAATAATATTCAACTTCCAATAAATGTAAAAAATGCGTTAACTGATGTATTCGATGAAAACGATTTTACATCAGATGAAGAAGATATTATTAATATTTATTTTAAAGAAGATTTAGAAGACTTCTTAACTGATACGGTATTAATCACTCAATTAAACGTTCAGGTAAAGGGTGGTAATTCATCTGGAGACGTCTTAGATAAATATTCTTATTATGGAGTATTGAATACTGAAAATGCTTTCTATGAAAATATTGGTTTTTATGATGGTGAAACATTAGTAAGACAACAATCTTTGATCGAGCCAACAGATACAAATAAATTAGAAGATCCTAATGATTATTGTATCGTTGTGATTGAAGAACAAGAATTTCATATGGGAGAATATACAGTTATTCCAAGACTCTATATCTACATACCAACGTCTGGGGAGGGCATAGCATAATGGCAAAAAGAAAAGAAATGTCAACACAATTAAGATTTTCTGTGTTTGAACTAGACCGTTTAGTTTCTACAATTTTGGCAAATCTTTCTAATACAAGATTTATCACAAATATAAATGCATTATTTAATATCTTTGATGAATCTTCATATATAAATGATGAAGAAAAGGCGACACGTGTATATTTAATTAAGATTATGACAGACACCGTCATTAAAAATAATATTCAAGTTGCACAAACATTATTGAATACTATTGATTTTAATGGTAAATATGCAAATCACGCTATTGAAGTTTTAAATAATAATTTTAATGTGACCGTTACAGAAAAAGAATCACAAGTATTAGATAAAAAGATTTCTCAATTACTTAAATTCGCAACAATTGAACAACGCTCAGATAAATTAATCACAACGATAAATAACATCAAATCCGAAAATTATGAAGATTTGGAAAGTGAAATTGTTGTTGTTGAAGATGAAATCTCCGCAATTCAAAAAAATTTAAAAGATTATCGTGAAACTATTGATGAAGGAAATAACAGAGCATCATTAGATAGTTTAGAGTTTTTAAGCAGATTGGATAGGGTTATTGAAAAAGAAAAGAGCCCGACATCCACAGTAAGAACAGGTATTAAATTATTTAATGAAATCCTTCAAGGTGGATTTAAGGCTGGTAGAGTTTATTGTTGTATGGCACCAATGAAAAACTGGAAGTCAGGTTTCTTACTTTCCTGTGCAATTTGGGCTAAGAAATTCAATGATCTCAAGCCAAAAGATCCATCAAAGAAACCGGTTGCTCTATATATCACATTAGAAAACTCTGTTGATGAAACAATCGTCAGAATGCTTTCTTATTGTGAAGGTAATAATTTTAATGTGGCTAAAACTGATAAGTTAAGTGCTGCAAAAATTATGGAAGCTCATGGTCTTTTTAATCCTAATGATAGCTCAGCTCTCGATATTGAAATTTTGTATAAACCAAATAAATCAATTACAGTTGCTGATATTGGTATCATCATGGATGACTATGAAAAAGAAGGAAAAGAAGTCGTATTCTTATGTGTCGATTATTTAAAACGTATTCGTCCAAGCATTATCACAAAGGACTTAAGAATTGATCTTGGTGGTATCGCAGATGACTTACATGTTTTAGCAATTGAAAGAGATATTCCAATTGTTACAGCGATGCAATTAAATAGAAGTGCGATTTCTGAATTAGATAATGCCGATACGTTTGAAAAGAAAATGCAAGCGTTCGGTAGAATCGGTGCGAGTAATGTTGGTGAGTCAATTGACATTCCTCAAAACGTAGACTTAACATTCACTATGGTTAGAACCGTTGATACAAAAATTAACGAGTTATCCGGTGATGTTGAATCTATTGATAAATATTTACATTTTAGAATCGTTGCAGCCAGATATAATACTGGCGACATCGATAGTTTTATTCATAGATTTAAAGATGGCAATGATATGCGTTTAGATGAAGATGCTGACGCAGCAATTTCCAGATCAATCATTAATAAAACATCATTAATAAAAGATAGGGTTGCGGCTAGTGATATTAAGACTAGAGGCGCTCGTCATGTTGGATAAAAACGGGTAAGAAATTACCCGTTTTTGTATTTTTGAAAGGAGAAAAACATGAATATAAAAATTAGAAACGGTGCTTTTGAAACAAATTCATCATCCTCACACTCAATCGTTCTCAGAAAAGATATCGCGACACCAAATGAAGAAATTACAAGAGAAGAAGCTATCGCTGATTTAAATGAAACTGCTCGTGAATATGATAAGCCAGTAGTTCATGATGGTATTTTCGATTTTACACGTCTTGGTATCGATAGCGAAGATGACTTTGGTTGGGGATTATATACATTCTCAGATTTTTCTCACAAATTATTATATGCGGCCATTGATTTATATAGTTCAGATGACGATCTTACAGATGAAACTTCAACATTATATAAAATGTTGGAATTCCTTAAGAAATTCTTAGGTGTTAATGAAATCATTTTACCTAAATTATCTAAGGAAGAAATCAAAGAAAGAAAATCATGGGGCTATCATAATCGTACATATGATTTTGGTACAATTGATCATCAATCTCAAGGTACAATTAATGATCTACGTGCATCTGGCCACACTATTAAAGAATTCTTACTAAATAAGGATTTCTATTTGGTTATTGACAACGACAATCACTAGGAGTATTCTATGTTTATTTTAGCCGAAACTCTTGGTAATATTTTTAAATGGTATAGTTCACCGAATGAATTAATTACTGAAAATATAACATCATTATATGAATATAGCTACGGTGAACTTATGATTGCAAATAAAATATCCGAAGAAGATATTGAATTGCTTAATCACCCAAAAAATAAGACATATGGCATATTCTTTGTCAAGTGTGTTGACATGGATCCAAATTGCCAAAATGCTGTCACCGACTACGCTTTTCCATTTAATGATGATGCTGTTGTAATTCTAAAGAAATATAATATGAGTCCACCAGAAAATCGGTTATCCATAATGGATTTTGATTCATCATATAGCGGTGCATACAAGGTAGAAGCATATGATATTTGGGATCATCGAAGCACTTCAACAACTATTAAATTAGCACTATTTACACTAACTGGAGATCAGTTAAAAGAATTGATAGATCAAATTAAAACTAGAACCGGTTACGATATTACTCCGGTTGGGCATATCGATAATGAGATGACCAAATCAATTCATTTTGTTTTTGATCATGCTCCAGATTGTGGAAAAGTAGTAGAAGACATTCTAACCGGAAGATTGGGGGTAATCAAACTTGAAAGTTCTTGGTAGATACACTAACGGGAATGTAACAACAACCCTATTCTGTGATGGTACTAAGATTCGCTGTTCGCGAGATGATGAACAGAAATTTGATTTTGCTGAAAATATTGATATAAAAATAACCAATAAATGCACCGGAACCAACTGTGCATATTGTCATGAAGGTTCCGGTCCAGATGGCAAACAATCAGATATCCTACATTTACCATTCATTCAAACATTACACCCATATCAGGAGGTCGCGTTAGGTGGAGGTAATATTTTCGAATATCCAGATCTATTACCACTATTGGAAGAATTAAAAAATAAATCAGTAATTACAAATATCACTGTAAATCAAGTACATTTTGAACAAAATATTGAATTGTTAGAAAAGATGTATGATGAAAAATTAATCTATGGCCTTGGAATTTCATTAGTAAGTCCTACAGAAAAGTTCTTAGAATTATTAAAAAATTTTAACCACAAAGAGAATATTGTCATACATGTTATTAATGGCATTGCTGATCCGGATGATTTGTATTTATTCAATGAATTGGGCTTAAAGTTATTAATTCTTGGTTATAAACATATTCGTCGTGGTGAAACATATTGGGAAAAGGCAGAAGAAGCTATATTGAAACGCCAAGAAAAGTTACGTTTAGAATTAGCTGGAAAACATCTTGCATTATTCTCAGTATTCAAAACAATTAGTTTTGATAACTTAGCCATTGAGCAATTGAATATTAAAAAATTAGTCTCAGAAGAAGATTGGAACACATATTATATGGGCGATGAAGGTACATCAACATTTTTCATTGATTGTGTCGAAATGAAATTCGCTCAAAATTCAACAATGCCAAAGGATAAACGATATATACTCTTAGACAATGTTGATGATATGTTTCACTACATTCAAAAAACTAGAAATGAAGAAGAAGTATAAACTTCTTCTTTTTTTATAAAGTTTTTATCCGGAACAATTTATTATATTCTGAGTTAAGTAAAGGATGGTGATAATATGAAAAAGTTATTTAGATTATTAGCAATTTCTTTTTTTTCTTTACTATGTGGTATAGGTGTGATCACCACCCAAAAGCAAGAAGTTACGCCGGTTTTTGCAGTCAATGAACCAGTTGCACTCCGTGCTGCAGCTACAGATCAAAGTGATGTTGAAAAAGATTTATATATTGAATTTGCTGAAGCAAGCATAGCAATGAAGACAACAGAAACAAAGACAGTATCATATGCTGTAAAATCACGCACAACGGATTATACTTTAACATATGGCGAAACGCATCCATCCACATACGTGTTCAATGGTGTCACATATGAATTAAAGATTGATGCTGTCGATATTACAGGTGTCAATACAATTTATGCAAGAAAATCTTCAGATGGTAAATCCGTAAATATCTGGTCAGATAATGGTGAAAACGCTTCAGGAACAGTAATTATTGATGTTGTTATTAAGGCGATAAACATTACTCCAGATGATTACACATTGGATTCTTTCCATTTATCAAGTGGTATTCATGTTACTATTTCAAAACCAGTTATTGATACAATTGCTGGATTCTTTAAGAATACATCTGTTATCATTATTATTGCAACCGCTTGTGTTACAATCATTGGCCGTTCTGCAATTAAAATCTTTAGATTTGGTGTTAACTATAAATCTAACTTCGCAACAGTTGAACAACAAGAAAAGTTTGAAAATTCAATGAGACAAGAAATGCGTGCAAATAAGACAGAAACACAAGATGCTGTCTTAAAAATCTGTTTACGTGAAATTAACAGAGAAACTCGTCCACTCAAAGATATTCAAGAAATGGCCGAAAAACTTAAAACAGACCGCGAAATTTTGGATATCAAGGTCACATCTATTGATCAAAAATATAACGAAATTAGAAAACTTTCAGAAAATATTAATCAACTTGAACAAAAAGTTAATAGACTTCAATATGGTGAAGGAACTAACGAATTCCGTCGTAGCGGTAAGTAAAATAGAGGGTGAATGTATTACATTCACCCCTTTATTATAGGAACAATAAATTATAATTACATTAAAGTGAGGTATCAATATGAAATTTGCAGCAAAGATTTTTAATTTAATTTTGTTAGCATTCACGTTCTGCCTTGTAACATTCGCTGAGTGGGGTGTGTATAATCTTACAGCACTACCTTCTGGTACAGAAAACACAATTGGCATCGTATCTAGAGATACTGGTGCTGGTAATGGTATTCTCGAATATGAAGGATCTGAATTTACTGCAAAAGATGATAACATCGCATATTTCGACACATTCAGTTTCTTAGGAACTGATGTTGCAGAGAGTGTTCAAAGAGAACCACGCTACATGATCAGAGGATGGTTCAAGTGGCAATGGTGGCAAAATGGTATGGCATGGGCAGATAAAGTTGCGGAATGCGTAATTGGTGCAGTCGTTCCAATTTTCGCTCCAACATATGAGGCCAGCCAAGTGAAAACATATTTCTCAGAGTATCGCGGTACAGCTGAAATTATTTTCAAAAATGCCGAAGGCCATGATACTGATTTAGGTATCATCTGCCGTGGCGTTTCTGATGAATTAGTTCCTGGTTGTCCAAATTATTTACTTTACAAAGCATCAGATTATACTGATTCTAATGGTAATGGTATATGGGATACAGAAGACGGCGTTGTATTCTCATCAGTTTATCGTGTAGTTAATGGTGAAATTGCAGAAAAACCATTAATTAAATGGCATTTCCACTCAGGCACCAAATATGATTTAATTCATAATTCTGAAATCAGACGTGCGTATAACAGTTTGATTAAGATTAATAAATATAATTCAGGTGCATATGATAGTTGGGCAAATAAATTCCTTTCAAAAGATGTAAAAGGAAACTATGTTGTTAAACAAGCCGTAAGTGCTTTATATTTCCAATTCTATCTAGCAATCGTATTCTCTATCTGGTTCGTTTATCAAAACCCAATCGTTTTTGAACAAAATTCAGATGGAACACAAACAATGCGTGGTGGAATTCATTGGCATCATCGTAGACATGGTGATAAACCAAAGAAAGATAGAAAGCATAAATAATAAAGGAGTGTGATATTATGAAAAGATTTAAGGTATATGTAAAATTTACAATATTTTTCTCAATCTTGATGTTACTCGGAATTGTTGGAATTGTGTTCACACACATTATTGATTTAACAGTTCTTGAAACATCTATGCCATGGCTTATTGACTTTGCACATAATATTGGCATTCAAGATATTGAAAGCGCAAGACATATCGTAACAATTTATCTTGGAATCGTATGTTTATTCGTATTCTGGTTCACATGCCTTGCATTCAAGCATGGAAATCGTGCTTTAGAAAAAGTTAAAAATTCAAGAGCACAAACAACTCAAGTTTACATCACAACTGATGAAGATGTGAAAAAATTAAAAAAGCAACAAGCAAAAGCACAAACTAAGGAGAGTAATATGAAGAAACGTGAAGAAAGAATCGCTGAAAGAGCTGCTAAAAAGGCAGAAAAAGCCGCAAAGAAAGCTGAAAAGGCTGTAAAGCAAGAAGTAGTTAAACCAGCGGTGGAAGCTGTTGAAGAAGTTAAAACAACAAAAGTTGAACCAACTGTTCAAAAAACTTCCAATAAGATTGATGACATCCTCAACTCATTAAAGTAATTGAAATTAAAAAAGATATATCTTAGATATATCTTTTTTTAATAATTATCTGTTCGTGAACAATAAATTATTATATTATTTGTCTGGAGGGATGTTTATGAGTAAAGAAAAAATGAAATCAAAAGCATCTGTTTTCGCAATTAGAATGCAATTATTATGGATTTGGTTCTTAAAAAACATTACTGTTTTTCTTAGATTAGCCGTATTCGTACTTATTATCTTAATTTTATTTGGCGTTGTAAAATTTGGTGATGATGGTATTATTGACACCATTTTCTATGATGTATTCAGAAATTGGGACGAAGCTAAGGTTAATGGATTTAAAACAGTTGAGAATGTTATTGCTGCTATTTTATCATTAGGTATTTCCGTTTTAATGGTAATGCGTAAAACTCGTAGCATCACAGTAAAAGATATTAAATCCAGAAAATTAAAGATAGCTATGTTGAAAGCAAATTTATATTTCAATGAAAATGGAAAACTTTGTAGAAAACTAGAAGAAGCTACAAAGATGGACATTAATGGTGATGGCAAAGTCGGAGATACTGATCTAAACGAAATCCCAGAAGAAATTACAGCCGTTGGTGTTGTCAGAGCTGCTGGCGAATTAGCAACAATATTAACAACTCCAATAGATGTTAATGCTGGTGAAGATAAAGTACTTGAAGATGAAGAACTGTCACAACAAGTTGAAGATGAAGATGAATCTGTCGTTATTGCTGAAAAATTATATACAGAAGAAGATGGTGCACCAGAATCAATTGAAATTGAAGAAGAAAATGAAGAATCAGAAGATGATCAATATGATATGGATAAAGAATTAGATAAACCATTCTTCTTAGTAAGATTCTTCCAAAATATCTTGAAAGCATTAAAACTTTCAAAGACACCAAAAGTTAAAAAAGAGAAAAAGGAAAAACATAAAAAAGAAAAGAAGACAATTGTTTCTGAAGATAATGATGAAGAAAAACAAACAATTGAAGTTGTTGATACAAACGAAACTCCAGAATTATTTAGAAATGAAGAAACACAAAATGTGTCTGCAAATACTGAAGTTAAGAATGAAGTTGTTGAAGAAGCTAAACCAGAACAACCAGTGGTTAAACCAGCTGAACCAAAACCAGTACCAAAACCACAACCTGCTAAGTCTAAGCAAATTGATGACATTCTTAATTCTTTGAAATAGGAGGATAGTAAATTATGCCAAATATCAGAGAATCATTATACCAATGTTTAGCTAATGAAATTACAGCAACATCAGCTACTCCTCTTATTGAGTTATGTACAACTGAATCTGACGCGTATGCTATTACAATTTATGTTGTATATAATGGAACATCATTCTTAGAATTAAATCTTAACAGCGGTAGAATTAAGAGTGGTAATAATTTTGTTGGTTATTATCGTATCAGACAAGCCGCTTTACAAGAAAACGAAAATAATGCTCTTTACTTACATAACAAATCATATTATTTACAAATGAGTAATATTGATACTACTAAGAAAATTTATATTCGTAAAGAAATTAAATTCGGAACATATAGTAAATTACTTTCATCGCTTTCTAATGCTGAATTAGATAGTGATTATAAATTAACAGATATTAAGTATGACTCATATCGTGATAATACATCATATAGTAATGGTTACTTCGTAGAAAGTGATAATCATACATATGTTACTCAATTATCACCAAAAGAACATGGTATTATTGGTGAATCCAACAAGCCATTCGAAGAAGCATATATTACAAATGTTACAACAACAAATATTACCGCTTCTCACATTGGCGTTGAAGGCGATCAAGCAAATAACATTGATCCAGAACACGTTGAATCAATTAGTGCTCAAACGGTTAATGCCGATACACTTAATATCAGAACAGATGGTACAATTAACTTAGACAATGTTAAATTTGGTACAAATGCTTTAGCCGTCGGTCAAAACGGCGTTGCAACAGAATCTGGTTTCTCAAGATCAGGTACAATTGAGATTAAACAAGTTGATAGTACACATATGTATACTCAATATGTTACTGTTGGCCAAAATACAGTTCAACAATTAGTTGTTCCTGGTGGTGTCGATATGTCTGGTGCTAGTGGTACTTTTGCTACAGCTACAGTAATCGATAATATGCTATTATCATATTTGGATAGAGCCCATTTAGATGATGTACATGATAGAAT
>OCVV012867594.1_pt1 | contig 15479 bp, 16 predicted proteins | sample 1539721 | NCBI WGS metagenome assembly OCVV01 (sample SAMN02144230, study PRJEB22623) | gut metagenome | biome: sheep rumen | host: Ovis aries | place: New Zealand
TGACCGGTCCTTCCCGCTTCATCACCCTCGATGACCTGGACGAAGGCTTTGCGACAAGCATTGAAGAATTGAAAAATGGAAAGATTGAAGGATTGAAGAATGGAAGAATGGAAGAATTGAAGGATTCTTATTACGACCTGAACGGTCGCCGGGTACTCCGTCCTTCAAAGGGTGTGTTCATCCGCAATGGAAAGCAAGTAATATTCAAATAATCATAAAAGGAATGAAAGAATATAGACAGAATGTTGTGTTCAGGGCTGCAGCCTTGTCGGTATTGCTCCTGCTGACCCTCGGTGTCTCAGCACAGACCTGGGAGATGGTCAGGGACAGCGAGGACTATATCTACGGTGAGGGCTACGGCAAGACCATTGCCGAGGCTGAGAAGAACGCACTTGCCAACTTGATTGGTAAGATAGCCACTAACGTGACCGGTGAGGCACAGAGTTCTATCAAGGTGCAGCACGGAGAAGGTAAGCTGAACGAGGAGTCACAGTTCTCCCAGACCGTCAACACCTATTCGCAGGCAACGCTGACCAATACCCAGCAGAAAGTGCTGAAAGGAGAGCCGGATGCCTACGTGGTGCGCTGGATCAAGAAGTCGGAGGTGGAGAAAATCTTCGAGTCACGGAAACGTAAGGCTATCGACATGGTAGAGGCTGCCATCCGTGCCGAGAAGAAAGGTAAGGTGGATGACGTGTTGCGTAACTACTACTGGGCGCTGACCCTGCTGAAGTCGCTGCAGCATCCCAACGAGGTGATGTATACTGACGATGACGGGGAAGAGCATGTGCTCACCAACTGGATCAAGGAGGAGATGGACGATGCCTTCGACGACCTGAAGGTCATCTATGACGGACGGGAGGGAAATGATGTCCACCTGTCTATTATGTATAAGGACAAACCCGTGAACAGTGTCGATTACCGTTTCTGGGACGGTCAGTCATGGAGTGCCCTCTATAGCGGCAAGGACGGCTGGGGTGTCCTCGAACTCGCACCTGGCTTTGAGGGTTCTCATGTGCAGTTGCAGTTTGAGTATGAGTATGCCGGTGAGGCTAAGATAGACAAGGAGGTGGAGATGGTGCTCAATGCCGTGAAGGGGACACCGATGCCCGACTCCTACAAGAATGTGAGGTTGGAGAACAAGGAAAAGCCCAAGGAGAAGAAGGAGCGTATGGAGAAGATGGCTTCTGAGTCGTTCACCACGAACAGTGCGGAGATCATCGCTCCCCCTGCACCCATCGCCAAGAAAGACAAGGATGCCTCGAAATATATGAAAACCCTGGAGGAGGTGGTGAAGGCTATCAAGAACAAGAACTATGACGCGGTGCGCCCGTTCTTCACCACAGAAGGATGGGATATGTTCACCAAACTGATGAAATACGGAAAAGGAAAGGTGCTCGACTCCTCGGACATCCGTCTGTATGACGACAAGGGCAGCATCCTCGTCCGTGGACTCCGTATGTCGTTCTCCTTTGCCTCTGGTGTCAGGAAGTCGTTCGTCGAGGATGTCGTCTTCGCCTTCACGCCAGACCAGAAGATTGACAATATCGCCTTCGGACTGGGTAAGACCGCCGAGGATGATATCCTGAACAAGGGCGTATGGGAGGAGAAGTCACGCTTCGCCATCATGAACTTCCTGGAGAACTACAAGACGGCATACGCCCTGAAGCGTCTTGACTATATCCGTTCCATCTTCGATGACGATGCTGTCATCATCACAGGATCGGTAGTCAGCAAGGCAAGTAAGAACGTGAATATCGAGAACCAGTCGACCATCAGTCAGGAGGGTAACCAGATTATCATCAAGAACAGACAGACGAAAGACCAGTATCTCGACAACCTGAAACGCTGCTTCCAGCGTAATGAGTTCGTGAATATCCGCTTCTCTAACAATGATGTCATCAAGATGGGAGAGGGCGGTGAGTCATACGCCATCCAGATACAGCAGGACTACTATTCCTCCACCTATGGTGACAAGGGATACCTGATGCTGATGGTGGATATCAACGAGCCCACCAAGCCACTGATAAAACTAAGGACCTGGCAACCCGAGAAAGATCCTAACTTCGGACTTTACGGACCGGGTGACTTCTAAATAAGCGTATATCATTAACTAAAAAGAATTAATTATGAAGACAATGAAATTATTGGTAATGTTCATGGCGTTGTCACTCTCCACGAGTGTGATGGCGCAGAGTTCCGTACAGGCAAAGCTCAAAGAGAACAAGGCTGCCCTGAAGAATGAGAGTGTATCGAAAGATGCGAAGAAAGAGGCTAAGCGCCTGAAGAAAGAGGGATGGACAGTGTCTCCCGGAGGACTGCCCCTGGAGAAACAGGTGAATCGTCTGTATATGTTTCTGGAGCAGGCTGATGAAGACTTGAATCCCCTCTATTTCGATGGTGAGGGACGTGCTACCGCAGAGAACTTCGCCGCTGCCCAGATACAGGCTACTGAACTGGCACGTATGAATCTTGCCAGTAAGATCAGCTCGGAGGCTACAGGTATCATCGACAACCTCGTGGCAAACAAGATGCTTGCTGACGACCAGGCTGCCTCTATCACCACGACGATGGTGGAGAACAAGACCATCTTCTCGCAGAAGCTGGGTCGCCTGCAGACTCCGTTGACCGTCGTCCGTGAGTTGAAGAATAAGAACAAGGAGGTGATGGTTCGTGTCGTTTCCAAGACTTCTTCCATCCAGGAGATTGCCAAAGAGGCTATCCGTGCAGAGTTGGAGAAACAGGGTAAGGAACTGAGTGAGGAACTGAAAGCATATCTTGGTAAGGATTGATGGGAACACTCTGGAAATACTTCGCCGTGACGATTCTCGCCTTCTGTCTGGTGGGAGTCTATGCGATGGCGGCTTTCAACCTGAAAGTCTTCAACCCTATTGCTGAGATTCTCGACGACTACTCGTTCACCGACTTCTATTATAAGTTGCAAGCGGGAGCAGGGGTGCAGGACACCAGTCGCATCGTGACCATCGTGGATATGACGGAGCTGCGCAAACGCCGTGACTTCGCCGACCTGTTCATGGAGGTCAACGCCCTCAAGCCAAAGGCTGTCGGTGTCGATGTGGTATTCGAAGGCTATAAGGAGGAGGACCTGGAGGGTGACACCCTGCTGGACATGGCGGTCAAGCAACTGCAGAACTTCGTGTTCTCCTATAAGATTATCGACAGCATGGAGGGGGAGACCGTTCACTCGTTCTTCACTCCCAGCGACTCGGTGACGGAGGGCTTCACGAATATGCCCCGCCAGCTCTATGGCGGTATGAAGCGCAGTGTGAGCATCGGTCGTGATGTGGGAGGTGTCGTGCAGCCCTCGTTTATCAAACGGGTGGCTGACATCTATGCAGGGCAGGAAGTGACAGCCTTGGCTGACAAGGACCTGAACATCAATTTCTCGCCGAAGTATTACCGTGTCGTTCCTTATGACTCCATCTTTGAGAACCGTGACTTGATAGAGGACCACCTGGTGCTGATAGGTGCCATGAAGGAGGAGGGTGACATGCACTATACTCCTCAGGGTAAGATTGCCGGTGTCGAGCTGCTTGCCTATGCCGCTGAGACGATGCTGATGCAGTCTGAGATCAAGCATGCCTCTACAGGTGTCACCATCATCGTGTCGTTCTTTGTCGTCTTCTTCTCTGTCATCCTGTTGTCGAAATACAAGGATTTCACTACCAAGAAGAAGACGCTGGGGCATGTGCTGCTGTCCACCTCGCTGGTACGCGGACTTCTGGTCTGCGGCTGGGTGTCGGTGATCGTATGGATCACCTTCCTCCTGTTCTGCCGTTATAACTACAGTATCAGTCTGGTGATTGCCATGTCGGCGATAGCACTTATCTACATGGCGACGAACCTGTACGATTCCATCAAAGATATCCGTCTGTTTAAGAAGAATAAAGAATCATGAATAGTAAGAAGATTATCGGTCTGTTGTTACTGCTGCTCATGCCGCTGGCACTGATGGCAAAGGATAAAAACACCTCGTATGTCGTCTCTAAGGTGAGCGGACGCATAGAGGTGATTACTCCTAAAGGCAGGCGTAGGGTCGAGAAAGGTGACGTGCTGACCGCCGATGCCACTATCAATGTGTCGTTCAGCGGCTCTATGACATTGCTTGCCGAGCATAGCGACAAACAGTATATCATCAATGCTCCCGGCAAGGCGAAACTGTCATCCTTCCTGGCTGACAAGCGTAATACCGTGCTGACACTCACGGAGGACTATGTCAACTCTGTGGTGGCACAGCTGCGTAAGGACAAGAAGGTGAAGAGCCGCCGTCATAGCGACCCCGCTACCGTCACCCGTGAGCAGGCTGTCAAAGATAGCGCTTTCGCAGTGAAGGAGGTCAACGACTCACTGGCAAAGGAAGAGGCAGATACCATACAGATTCATCAATAAAAACATCACAGCGATATGAAAAAGTTGATTATCATTACCCAACTGCTGATGCTGGCGATAGCACTACCCGTGCAGGCACAGAACAAGAATTTCCGCAAGGATTTCGAGGATTTTAAGAATAAGGCGAGGAAGGAATACTCCGACTTCCGTAAGAAGGCACTCGCTGAGTATGCCCAGTTTGTCCGTGAGGCATGGGAGGAGTTCGGTGCCGAGCCTCCGGTAGATATCCCTAAGGAGGAGAAAGTGGAGCCGATGGTGACACCTGAGTTCGAGGAAGAGACGGCATCGTGGTTCAGTAAACTCTTCGGCTTCGGCAAGAAAGACCCTCAGGAGGAGGCTGCCAAGAAGGCTAAGAAAGAGGCACGAGAGGCTGAGAAGAGAGCTAAGAAGGAGGCTAAGCGTAAGAATCGCGAGAAGACGAACGACAACCTTGCCATCCAGCAGGTCGTCAAGGCTCCTGCTCCCGCTCCCAAACAGCCACAGCCTCTGTCAGAGGTGGTGCCGGTGCCGGAGAAGGCTAACGACTATATGGCTTTTGAGGTCTTCGGTACACCATGTAAGGTGCGTATCGGCAACAACTGTCATGTGCGTCTTACAGGACTGTCCGGTGACGAGGTGGCAGATGCCATCACGGAATTCACGAAGCCGCAGTTCGACAATCTGCTCTATGACTGCCTGCAGGAGCGTAAGAAACACCAGTTCTCCGACTGGGCTTATTACCAGATGCTGCTTGCTTTGACCGATAAGTTCTATGGCAAGCATACCAACGAGGGTACGCTCGTGATGGGCTTCCTTTATTCCCAGTCTGGTTACAAGATGCGCTTTGCGCATGACAACTCGAAACTCTATATTATTGTTGCCAGTCAGTATAACATCTTCAAGAAGTCGTTCTTCTATGTGGATAACGAGTGCTACTACCTCCTTGAGAATGTAGCTGACGACTCCAAGATGTCGGTCTGCAAGGCGAAGTTCCCCAAGGAGAGTCCGCTGTCACTGCAGATTACCGCTGTCCAGGATTTCAACTATAATCCTGTCAGTGAGCGTACGATAACCTCACCGAAGAACCCTGACTTCAGCTTTACGATAAAGCCCAACAAGAACTACATCGACTTCTTTGACACCTATCCGTCGTCCTATACCGATAATAACTTCATGACACGGTGGGCGATGTATGCCAACACACCGTTGGATAAGAATATCACGTCACAGCTCTATCCGCAGATGGAGCAGAAGTTGAGTGGTATGTCGCCATTGGAGAAAGTGCAGCAGTTAGACTGGTGGGTACAGGGCACGATTGATATCAGGCGTGAGAACCCCAACCAGGGGTGCTTCCTCTATGCCTATGACGATGATGTGTGGGGGGGCGACCGCGCCTTCTTTGGTGAGGAGACCTTCTTCTATCCCTATTGTGACTGTGAGGACCGCTCGATACTGCTCTCTCATCTGGTGCGTGACCTTGTTAAACTGGATGTTGTCCTGGTATACTATCCTGGTCATCTTGCCATGGCGGTTCATTTCCCGGAGGATATCCCCGGTGACTTTGTCACGTTGGATGGTCGTAAGTTCACCATCGTAGACCCAACCTATGTAGGCTCTGATGTGGGCGAGTCTATGCCAGGTTGCAAGGAGAAGGGCACTACGGTCATCCTGCTGGAGAGGAATAGTTGAGAGTTGAGAGTTGAGAGACTTGTGCTCTGAAATGGTGATAATAAAGAAAAGTGGAACTCAGACGAGTTCCACTTTATTGATGTCTTGTTCCATCTCACAGTAGTGACAGGTCAGGATGCCGTCCGTCACATGGAAATGGGTGAGCATGGGCTCGTTATTCGTGATACACTTGGGATTGTTGCACTTCACGATACCCCGTATCTCATCAGGGGTGCGTACCGGTTTCTTCTCCACCACCTCGAAGTCATGGATGATGTTCAGCACGACGTTAGGGGCGACGACGGACAGACGGGATATCTCCTCATCCGTAAACCATTTGTTCTCCACCTTGATAAATCCCTTCCTTCCCAGTTTCTTGGAAGGGAAGTTATAGCCGATGGTCACTGGTGTTCCCAGGTCGGCAAGTTTCAGTAACTGTGCCACCTGATAAGTCTTCTCAGAAGGTATGTGGTCTATTACGGTGCCGTTCTCAATGGCGGCAACGAGCATCTGGTTCTTGTTCATTGTATAATTGTTTTATCGTTCTTTACTTCGTCTAAGCTGATACCGAGTACGTCACAGAAGATTGCCTCACGGGCAAAGAGACCGTTGCCTGCCTGTTGGATGTAGTAGGCATGCGGATTGTCATCCACGTCATACGCAATCTCGTTGACACGGGGCAGCGGGTGCAGGATCTTCATGTTAGGCTTGGCAAGCCGCAGCATGTCGTTGTTGAGGATATACACGTTCTTCACCCGCTCATACTCCATCAGGTCGGAGAAACGCTCTTTCTGTACCCTCGTCATATACAGGATGTCGGCATCGGCGATGACCTTCTCGTTGAAGGCGGTATGCTCCTGGAACTTGATGCCGTGTTCCTTGCAGTAGAGCTTATACTCGTTAGGCATGGCGAGCTCCTTGGGAGCCACGAAATGGAAGGTGGGGTTGAAATGGCGCATCGCCATGATCAGCGAATGCACGGTACGACCGTATTTCAGGTCACCAACCAGGTAGATGTTGAGGTTGTCCAGTGTCCCTTGTGTCTTATAGATGCTATAGAGGTCGAGCATACACTGTGAGGGATGCTGGTGAGCACCGTCGCCTGCGTTGACGATAGGTACTTCGGTCACCTCAGAGGCATACTGTGCGGCACCCTCGATGAAGTGGCGCATGACGATGACATCGGCATAGTTGGCAACCATTGAGATGGTGTCTTTCAGCGTCTCTCCCTTCGTACCGCTGGTAATCTTCGGGTCGGCGAAACCGATCACTCGGGCACCGAGGCGGTTGGCGGCAGTCTCGAAACTCAGACGGGTACGGGTGGAGGGCTCAAAGAAGAGGGTGGCGACCACCTTACCCTTGAGTATCTCACGGTTAGGATGTTTCTCAAACTCTTGTGCCATCTCAATCATGTAGAGTATCTTCTCACGAGTGAGGTCGGCAATGGTTACAAAGTCATGCTTTTCCATATATTGTGTTCCTTTAGGTTTTGATTTATCCGTACAAAGGTACGAATAAGTGAGCAGAAAACCAAAATAAATTCATTTATTTTTTTCTTTCAAGCGTGAGTACCTTTGAACCACAGCTGTCTGGGTGACCTGGACTGGAGCGTAGGGGGAAATAAGATAATCGGAATTTCAAATAAGATAATCAGAATTTCAAATAAGATATGCGGGATTTTAAATAAGATATGCAGAATCAGCAATACGACTGGTGGAATGATGGATGCGCCTGTCGTATTTTTTCTTATAGTGTAAATAATCATAAACTTTCCTAAATTCATTGAAATTCCGGGGCAAAATGGACGGTTTTGTCACAGCAAGATCAGCGGCAACCTGTATCTTTGCACCCAGATTCGCATAAAATAAAAATAAAAAATAAAAAAATTTTTTTATGCCCCCTTAAAGGGGGGCATTTTAAAAAAAAAAAAATAAAAAAAAGGCCGCCGCCACCGTGAGTTTACTTACCTCCGCCCCTCAGAGATGAGAAATGGGTGAGGAAATTTGGCATTATGCTCCCTTTTTTGTACCTTTGCAGACTATAAAAGCAAAATACGATGAACATCAAGACAGCAGAATTCTCCCTGAGTGCCCCTATGGTGAGTATGTGTCCCAAAGACACGAAGCCAGAATATGCCTTTATCGGTCGTTCCAATGTGGGCAAGTCAAGCCTGATTAACATGCTGACGAACAACAAGAAACTTGCCAAGACCTCGGCAACACCGGGTAAGACCTTGTTGATTAACCACTTTATTATTAATAAGGAATGGTACTTGGTCGACCTCCCCGGCTACGGCTATGCCAAGCGTTCGAAAACGGAGGTGGCAAAGCTCGACCAGATGATTCGCGGCTATATCCTGCAGCGGGAGCAGCTGGTGAATGTCTTTGTGTTGGTAGACATCCGTCTGGAGCCCCAGCAGATAGACCTGGAGTTTATCGACTGGCTCGGGCAGTCGGGTGTTCCCTTTGCCATCGTCTTCACCAAGGCAGATAAGTTGACGGCGAACAAAGCGAACCAGAGTGTGGAGGCTTATAAGAAGAAGCTGCTGGAGACGTGGGAGGAGCTGCCCCCAGTCTTCCTCACATCGGCAGAGAAGAAACAGGGTCGTGATGAGGTACTTGACTATATCGAGCAGATCAATCGAGAATTGAAGGATTGAAAAATTGAAGTAAAAGCATGGCTAAGGATACTCCATACGTTGACGTACAGAACCTGTCGAAGTCGTTCGGTGCACTGAACTTGTTCAGTCATATCAGTTTCAGTATTGCCGAAGGACAGAAGGTGGGGCTGATTGCCAAGAACGGAATGGGAAAATCCACGTTACTCTCTGTACTTGCAGGTAAGGAAGGACATGATACGGGCGATATCGTCTTCCGCCGTGACCTGACAATCGGTTTCTTGGAACAGTCACCCCACTTCGACCCGCAGGAGAGTGTGCTGGATGCTTGTTTCAACCACCATGGCGAGGAGGAGAAGGTGCTGAAGGCGAAACAGGTGCTGACGCAGCTGAAGATACGTGACTTACAGCAGCCCATGGGACAGCTGAGCGGTGGACAGCAGAAGCGTGTGGCACTTGCCAACGTGTTGCTGATGGAGCCTGACCTGTTGATCCTTGACGAGCCCACCAACCATCTCGACCTGGAGATGATAGAATGGTTGGAGGGGTACCTGGCACGTGGCAATAAGACACTGCTGATGGTGACGCACGACCGTTTCTTCCTGGATCGTGTCTGCTCCGTCATCCTGGAGCTGGACGACCATACCATCTATACCTATCGGGGTAATTATTCCTATTACCTGGAGAAGCGGCAGGAGCGTATCGACAACAAACGGGCGGAGATAGCGCGTGCCAACAACCTCTATCGTACAGAGCTGGAATGGATGCGACGGATGCCACAGGCACGTGGTCATAAGGCTCGGTACCGTGAGGACGCTTTCTATGAGTTAGAGAAAGTGGCAAAGCAGCGCATGGAGGAACGGCAGCTGCGGCTGAAAGCGAACAACGTGTATATCGGTTCCAAGATTTTCGAGTGCCAATATATCTCCAAGTCCTTCGGTCAAAGGGAAAATGAGCAAGGAGAAGTGAGAAATGAGCCTGTGGTCATTCTCAAGGACTTCTACTATAATTTCTCCCGTTTTGAGAAGATGGGTATCGTGGGGAATAACGGCACGGGGAAGTCGACCTTCATCAAGATGCTGCTGGGACAGGTGCAGCCGGACGAGGGACGTATCGTGATTGGCGAGACCGTCCGCTTCGGCTATTTCTCGCAGGAGGGCTTGCAGTTTGACGAGCAGCAGAAGGTGATAGATGTCATCACAGCCATTGCCGACTATGTCGATTTGGGGAGTGGCAAGAAACTCTCCGCGTCGCAGTTGCTGCAGTATTTCCTTTTTACTCCAGAGCAACAATATAATTATGTATATAAGTTGAGTGGGGGAGAACGCCGTAAGCTCTACCTGTGTACCGTGCTGATGCGCAACCCCAACTTCCTGGTGCTCGACGAGCCGACGAACGACCTGGATATCGTGACCCTGCAGATCCTGGAGGAATACCTGCAGGACTTCCCCGGTTGTGTCATCGTTGTGAGCCACGACCGCTATTTCATGGATAAGGTCGTCGACCATCTGCTGGTGTTCAAAGGACAGGGTGAGGTGAAAGACTTCCCCGGTAACTATACGCAGTACCGTGAGTGGGAGAAAATGGAGTCTGCTTCTTCTAGTACTCCTAGGTCTACTAGTTCTACTAGTACTCCTAGCTCTCCTAACAAGAGCTATCGCCATGACGACCGTCGCCGCCTGTCCTATAAGGAGAAACGTGAACTGGAGCAGCTGGAGCGGGAGATTGCCGCTCTGGAGGAAGAGCAAAGGCTGCTGGAAGAGCAGCTGTGCAGCGGTACTTTAAGTGTCGAGGAACTGACAGAGAAAAGCAAGCGTCTGCCTATACTCAAGGATGAACTGGACGAGAAGAGCATGCGGTGGCTGGAACTGGAAGAATTGAAAAATTGAAAAATTGAAAAATTGAAATGATACAACAATATCCATCACAACTACTGGAAAAGGCAGTGCAGGAGTTCTCCAAACTGCCGGGCATCGGGAGGAAGACCGCCTTACGGCTGGTTCTTTATCAGTTGCGGCAGACCCCGGAGGATGTGCAGTCGTTTGTCGAGGCGATTGGCAAGATGAGACAGGAGGTGCATTACTGTCGCCGGTGCCATAATATCAGCGACTCTGACCTCTGTCCGATATGTGCGGATAGTCGTCGTGATGCCTCTACCATCTGTGTGGTGGAGAATATCCAGGATGTCCTCGCCGTGGAGAACACCCAGCAGTATACGGGACTGTACCACGTGCTGGGAGGAGTCATCTCCCCCATGGACGGCATAGGTCCCTCAGACCTGGAGATAGACTCGCTGGTGGAGCGTGTCGCCAATGAGGATGTCAAGGAGGTGATCCTTGCCCTCAGCTCGACGATGGAAGGAGATACCACCAATTTCTATATCTTCCGCAAGCTGGCTCCCTATGATGTGCGGCTGAGTGTCATCGCACGTGGAATACCGGTTGGTGACGAGCTGGAATATGCCGACGAGGTGACACTGGGACGCTCGATACTTAACAGGACTCCCTTTGAGGGGAAATAAATCATAAGAAGATGAAACAGACACGTAATATGTTAATGACGGTGTTCGTCGGTGCCCTGGCATTGGCGGCACTGATAGTCACCGTCTTTGAGACAGGTGCCCTGGAGCAGGGGACGGCAGTGGGTAACAGCCAGGTGGAGTTCGTCATCACCGTAGTCATGGAACTGCTGACATTGGGACAGATATGGTTTGCCCTGCGGTTGTTTAAGATCAGACAGATACGGCAGGACCTGGTAAGCAGGAAAGAGTTCGCCTTACGGAAATGGGGTGTCCTCAGACTGGAGCTCCTCGACATCCCATTGGTGGCTAACGTCCTTTTCTACGAGCTGTTCATGAAACCGACTTTCGGTTATCTTGCCATTATCGTATTGATATGCCAGCCCTTCGTCTATCCCTCCTTAGCTCGTTGTGAGGCAGAGGTGTCAGCAGAAAACAAAGAAGCGCATGAAGAAAATAACAATCGTCATAGTCAGCTATAACGTCCTGGACTATCTGGTGCCGTGTATCGACAGTGTCCACAAGGCGACGGAGCAGATTGATGCGGAGATCGTCGTTGTTGACAACTGTTCGAAAGACGATACCGTCAACTACCTGCGGGAGCATTACCCGGATGTCCGCCTTATCCCCAACAAGGAGAATGTGGGCTTCTCCCGTGCAAACAATCAGGCTATCCGTGCGTCAGCGTCAGAATACGTGCTGTTGTTAAACCCAGATACTTTTGTCTATGAGAATACCATCAGCTCCTGTGTTGATTTCATGGATGCCCATCCACAAGCAGGAGGGGTAGGGGTGCGGATGCTGACCCATGACGGCAATCCTGCTCCCGAGTCACGGCGTGCCATCCCAACGCCATGGGTGGCAATGCTCAAGATGTTAGGGTTCTCCCACCGTTATTATATGAGTGACCTGCCATGGGACGAGCCTTGCCAGATAGAGGTTGTCAGCGGAGCTTATTGTATGTTGCGTCGGAAGGCATTGGACCAGATAGGTCTTCTGGATGAAGACTATTTCATGTATGGTGAGGACATCGATCTGTCGTACCGCATGATTCATGGAGGTTGGCAGAACTGGTATTTGCCATACGATATCATCCATTACAAGGGGAAGTCGACACAGAAGTCCTCTTTCCGGTATGTTCATGTGTTCTATCAGGCAATGCTTATCTTCTTCCGGAAGCATTACAGCCATTTGAGTTTCCTGCTCTCGTTACCCATCCAGGCAGCGATCTATTTCCGGGCGCTGTTGGCATTGTTGCAGATGATGGGAAGACAGTTGCGACGATTTGTGAATCCTCATAAAGACTATTATGCAAAAAATTAGACTGAGGGCATTGGAACCGGAAGACCTTGACATGCTTTATGAGATAGAGAATGACAGGTCACTATGGAATGTGGGTGCTACGAATGTGCCATACTCCCGTTATACACTCCATGACTATATCGCTCACTCCAGGGATGATATATACATCGACCGGCAGGTGCGCCTGATAGTGGAGAATACAGACGGGGAGGCTGTTGGTATTGCTGATGTGGTGAACTTCGACCCGCAGCACATGCGGGCAGAGCTGGGCATCGTCATCCAGTCGTCATACCGGCATCAAGGATATGCCAGTTCTGTCATTGAAGAGATGTTACATTACTCTCTTCATGTGCTACATCTGCATCAGGTGTATGTGATTGTTGATGTGATGAACGAAATAGCCCTCAAACTGTTTAACAAGTTGGAATTCAAGGAGTCAGCCACGTTGAGTGATTGGCTTTATGATGGAAGAGCGTATCATGACGCAAAGTTAATGCAAAGGATTTTATAAATTTTAACACAAATAGTTTTGCAGATATGTTTTTTCTTCATACCTTTGCACCCGCAAAACAGAAACTGGTGCGTTAGTTCAGTTGGTTAGAATGCCTGCCTGTCACGCAGGAGGTCACGAGTTCGAGTCTCGTACGCACCGCAAGAAAAGAAGCTCATTGAATAGTCGTTCAGTGAGCTTTTTGTTTAACTAAACTAATGAAGTGATGAGACGTATATTCTTTATTTTGTTGTCAGTCGTGGCATGCACAGGGTTGCAGGCGCAGTCGAAGTGTGGCATCTCTATTCTGGGTGATTCCTACAGCACTTTCAAAGGGTATGTCTTGCCGGATAGTAATTATGTATGGTATCCACAGGAAAAAGCAGAGAACAATGACGTGCAGGATGTCCGCCAGTTGTGGTGGCAGCAGCTGATACGGCGGAAAGGGTATCGTCTGTGTCAGAACAACTCTTTCTCAGGTGCCACCATTTGTCATACCGGATATGACGGGGCTGACTATAGTGACCGCTCATACTGTACCCGTCTTTGGCATTTGGGGTCACCGGATGTCATCCTTGTCTTCGGAGGAACGAACGACACATGGGCAAAGTCGCCTGTAGGAGATTTCAAATACGGCGGTTGGACGGCAAGTGACCTCTACCAGTTCCGTCCAGCCATGGCATATGTGCTGGCTCATCTGCAGAACCGTTATCCGGGTGCGGAGGTCTATGTGATTATCAATGATATCCTTTCGGAAGATATCACTGCCTCCATGAAGACGATATGCGACCATTACCAGGTGCCCTATATCCAGTTGCATGACATAGACAAACAGTGGGGACATCCTTCGCAGAAGGGAATGCGGCAGATAGCCGAGCAGGTAGGAGCAGCTCTGAGGTAGTTAGTAGCTGTTGGAATGCTTGATGCCTTGTATGTAGCACACAATACCTATTATAATCAATAATAGTCCTGTTAGCAACATTCCGTTGGTGGTGTGGTGCAACAGGTAACTGATTAGCAACAGAATTGTTCCTGCTACAATCAGCACTATTCCTATCCAAGACACGTATTTCTTCATCAATGCTATTATTTGAGTGCGAAGATACGTGTTTAATTTCAATTCTCCAAGGAAATCCAAAGGTTTTTATGAAATGCACCCCAATTTACTCCAATGCCTTCTATGCTTCATTCCAGTATCTCCTATGGGGGTATAGTAGCCTTTACTTACATCGTTAGTAGCCTTTAGTTACAACGATAGAAGGCTTTAGCACAAGTGATAGAAGGCACTCCGATAAATCTAAGAAATAAAAACAACGTGTTTTCAAGGTGTTTGTAGCTTACAAACGACCCGTTTGAACGTTACATTCACCCCGTTTGTAACGTTCAAACTATTTATGTCATTTTTCTTTTGAAAAACTTGCAACTTTCGGAAATAATCTTTACCTTTGCAGCGTCAAATTATATATTATGTCATATACAAAAGAACCAATAGTAATAAAGAATCCTTCTGAGAAGTTACTGAAGACGATCAAAAAACTCAGAGAGCATAAACTTTCTGAGTTGGAGAAACTTCGTAATATGAAACCTGAAGAATTCTCTCGTCGTGTTATATTGACATAATAATGGAAGCATCCTATTCTATTGTTCAGAAAGATAATGAGTATCGTGTATTGCTGACTTCTGTAAATATAGAAGTCTTACCCGATCGTATTCAAAAAGTTCTTACAAACAGGAATGTAGATGTTAGTGAGTTGATGATAGAGCGTATTAGTGGTGATGACACTACAGGGCAGGACGTTTTACATGATATTACAGGATGGGTTGCAGAATTATTTGCCAGTAATCCCAATTTAATTATATACTATTCGTGTGATGACATGACTCCGATTCCATCAAGGAATCAAAATAGCGAAAATAAAGATATGCCAGTCAATGAGTATAGGAGCAAATTGTTCACGCATATTTTTGACACTTATATGACAAGTCATCAAGTATCAGGAGTGATTAATACCCCAATACAACTTGACAATTACGAAGATGGAATGGGATATAGTTTGTTTTTCCATTTTATAGCCAGAGATATCCATATTGACATTGTTGAGATGCTGAAAGAAGACATTAAGGAAGTAAGTGGAAAATAAATCGTAACCCATTGTTTCAAGGTATTCTAACGACACTTTCGAGGAGTAAGTAGCCTTCTTACATTCTTGCACCTACAGATGCACGATCTTTCACCTACAGCTGCAAGGTCGTTCAGCCATAGGTGCAAGATAGTGTAGCCCTAACTGAAACCCTACAATTGATGAAGTACCTATTGACGGGGGGTGTTTTTGCGAAATTCTATATTTTCTCAATCTACAAACAACGTGTTTTTGAGTAGAAAGTAGATTAGTTAAATCTATACGCCATCAATTACTCATCCGAATTTCTTGTGCTTTCATAAAATCATAGTGTAAAGAGATGCTTTTCTCTTCTCGATTACAAAGGAAGAAATA
>OCVV011266698.1_pt1 | contig 15477 bp, 13 predicted proteins | sample 1539721 | NCBI WGS metagenome assembly OCVV01 (sample SAMN02144230, study PRJEB22623) | gut metagenome | biome: sheep rumen | host: Ovis aries | place: New Zealand
CGAAGTTGGTCAGGTTTCGCTGATAAATGCCCATTCTGTTCCAACTCTCATAGCCTGGAGGCAGCAAACGGTAGGCTATCCAGGGGTCAATCTCATCCTTGGCAACATGGATAATAAAGGGTTTGTAAGTGACGCCATCAGGATGTTCTTTGTTCCAGACACTTACGGTAACTGTCAAAGATGACGTGTTTAAAAGCAAATTATGCCACGCTTTGTTGGGCAACTTCACGTGATTAGTTCCGTTTTTAACCACGCTGTCTTCCCGGTCATTCAGTATTACAACTTGAATATGCTCTGCATCAGGCACAGAGAAGTTCAAAGGACAAATGTTCGCAGGAACAGTTACCCCAATGTAATCAGGGTATATCTCAGGCAAGTCATCCACTTTGTTCTTGGCCTCGCGTTTAGAACAGGAAACCAACAAAACAACCAAACAAAGTAAACTCAAATACCTTGCCCTCATGGTATAGAAGAATAAAATCCCCCCTCTCCTCAAAAAGAGGGGAAGGGGGAAGAGCTATTTACTTCTTGTTCAGATAGAGGTCAGCCTGAACTGCACAAGCAACAGAGCAACCTACCATCGGGTTGTTGCCGATGCCGAGGAAGCCCATCATCTCAACGTGAGCGGGCACTGAGCTTGAACCTGCAAACTGAGCGTCAGAGTGCATGCGGCCCAGCGTGTCGGTCATGCCGTAAGAAGCAGGACCTGCTGCCATGTTATCGGGGTGAAGGGTACGACCTGTGCCGCCACCGCTGGCTACGCTGAAGTAAGCCTTACCAGCACGGATGCGCTCCTTCTTGTAAGTACCTGCAACGGGATGCTGGAAGCGGGTGGGGTTGGTGGAGTTACCTGTGATGCTGACGTCAACATCTTCCTTCCAAAGGATAGCAACACCTTCGCGAACGTCGTCTGCACCATAGCAGTTGACGGCTGCACGAGGGCCGTTGCTGTATGCGATGCGCTTCACTTCCTTCAACTCGCCAGTGAAGTAGTCGAACTGTGTCTGCACGTATGTGAAGCCGTTGATGCGGCTGATGATCATGGCTGCGTCCTTGCCCAGGCCGTTGAGGATGCAACGCAGGGGCTTGTCGGCTGGTCTTGACTTGTTGGCCATCTGAGCAATCTTGATGGCACCTTCAGCTGCTGCGAAGCTCTCGTGACCTGCAAGGAAAGCAAAGCACTTTGTCTCGGGGCTGAGCAGACGGGCTGCGAGCTCACCGTGACCAATACCTACCTTACGGTCGTCAGCAACAGAGCCAGGAATGCAGAAGCTCTGCAGACCTTCGCCGATATAGTTAGCTGCCTCGACGGCATCCTTTGCTTTTTCCTTCAGAGCGATAGCGGTACCTACCACGTAAGCCCACTTAGCGTTCTCGAAGCAAATCATCTGTGTCTCTTCGCAAGTCTTGTAGGGGTCAAGGCCTGCAGCCTCGCAAATCTGGTTGGCCTCTTCGATAGAAGCAATACCATGTTTGTTCAAGCAAGCAAGAATCTGCTTGATACGGCGGTCTTGTGACTCGAATTTCACTTCTCTAATCATAATGTATTCCTCCTATTCTTTACGTGGGTCAATACTCTTCACTGCACCGTCTTCAGCCTTTGTGCGGCCGTAAGTGCCAGTGACACTCTTCAGGGCCTCGTCAGCAGGAACGCCTTTCTTGATGGCATCCATGAACTTGCCCATGTGAACGAACTCGTAACCGCAAACCTGGTCGTCCTTGTCGAGGTACATCTTGGTGATGTAACCTTCGGTGAGCTGCAGGTAGCGAGTGCCCTTAACCTTAGTACCATAGAGGGTACCGGTCTGGGAGATGAGGCCCTTACCGAGGTCTTCGAGGCCAGCACCAATCATCAAGCCACCTTCTGAGAAAGCGCTCTGTGTGCGACCATAGACGATCTGGAGGAAGAGCTCGCGCATAGCGGTGTTGATGGCGTCGCAAACCAGGTCGGTGTTGAGTGCCTCGAGGATGGTCTTACCGGGAAGAATCTCACTTGCCATAGCAGCAGAATGAGTCATACCAGAGCAACCGATTGTCTCTACGAGAGCCTCTTCGATAACGCCGTCCTTCACGTTGAGCGTCAGCTTACAAGCGCCCTGCTGAGGAGCACACCAGCCAATGCCGTGAGTCAGACCGCTGATGTCCTTGATTTCTTTTGCCTGAACCCACTTGCCCTCTTCGGGAATGGGAGCAGGACCATGGTTGGGACCCTTGGCCACACAACACATGTTCTGAACTTCGTGTGAATAAACCATAGATGTTGAACTTTTAAGTGTTTATTGGTTATTGTTTATTGGTTATTGAGACTTTTGACTTTTAATGTTCAATGGTCAATGTTCAATGGTCAGTACCCCAGCTCCCTCACTATCTGGCTTATCTTCTCCATCGTGGTGAGTCGGGTGGGGACGAGAGGCAGACGGAGGACGTTCTGTATCATTCCCATCTCGCTGAGCATGGCCTTCACGCCTGCTGGGTTGCCGTCCACGAAGAGCAACTTGAAGAGCTCCGTGAACTTGTGGTGAATGGTCAGCGACGAATTGTATTCTCCTCTGAGAGCAAGTCGTACCATGCGGCTGAACTCGGCTGGCAGAGCGTTGCCAATCACGCTGATGACGCCTACTGCCCCAAGGGTGATGAGTGGGAAGGTGATGCCATCGTCGCCGCTTATCACGTCGAAGTGCTGAGGCTTGTTCTTGATGATGTCATCCATCTGCGTGATGTTGCCGCTTGCCTCCTTGATGGCCACGATGTTCTCGAACTCGCGGGCCAGTCGGAGCGTCGTCTCAGCCGTCATGTTGACGCCAGTTCTGCCAGGCACATTGTAGAGCACGACAGGCACTGGACTTACCTTTGCTATTGCTGCGAAGTGTTGGTAGAGGCCTTCTTGCGAGGGCTTGTTGTAGTAGGGACAGACGCTCAGCACGCCATCAATACCCTTCCAATCTTCGTTTTGTAACTCGTCTAAGATGGCAGCCGTATTGTTGCCGCCGCATCCCATCAGCAGGGGTACACGACCAGCCACACGTTCCACCAAGCGTTCCTTCAACAATCTTTTCTCTTCGCGGCTCAGCGTAGGAGTCTCGGCAGTGGTGCCCATGATGCAGAGGAAGTCAACCCTTCCCTTTATCTGGTATTCCACCAGTCTGTCGAGCGCGTCAAAGTCGATGCTCCCGTCCGTCTGAAAGGGAGTGATGAGAGCGATGCCAAGCCCGCGGAATTTATTTTGTGCCATATGGTTTGCATCGAATTAGAAAATAAGATATTTAGAGAATTAGATGATGTAGATTCAAAGAATTAGAAAAGCCTATGGCCTTCCCGTTCATATTTCCTACATTTCTTATTTCCTTATTTTCTCAGTATCTTAATTTCTAATTTTCTTATTCTTTATTTTATTCGCGCTGCAAAATTACAAATAAAATATGAATTATGAAAACTTTTCGAAGAAAAAGCAAAAAAGTTAGCTCTTGGGGTTGTTGGGCTTAGTAGGCTTTGTGGGTTGAGTGGCCATTTGCCCATTAACCCCATCAGCCCCATTCATCCCATTTCTTTTCTGCCAGTCTTTGAGGACAACACAGTTAGCAAATTATAGGTAAATCTGAAAGGCTATTTATGTTTAGTTCTTCTTCAATATAACTATCTGGAACTTGTTTCCTGAGTAGCTTCTTACCATCTGCTTTTTCAACCCTCAAAAATGAGTGCCCACTATTTTTATATAGAGTCTGTTCTAATGTTCTTTTAAACTTTAATTTCCTATTTACAGCCTTAGGAGTTAAAGCAATATTTAAACCCGCTTGTCCACTTAATTGAACGGATGGGAAGGCAATACCATCAAATGTCATATCATTTATTATGTCTGTAGCTATAGTTGCAGATATTAAGTATTCATAGTCGTCCTTAACCACCTTTGAAAATTCTGAACTGATAAATCGTGATAAATCTTTTTCTTCTTTAGAGGAATCGCGTTCACCATGAAAGTGAATGAACGCTTCCCTTAGTTGATTTAACAATGCATTACTATTAACATCTTCATAGGTATTGTCATTTATCAAAGAAACGACATGAAGAGGCTTTATTACTTCCCAGAAACCAACAGAAAAAGTTTCACGGCCTATTGAATTTATTCCATCACGACAGAGTTTAGAACATTCGCTAGCAACAATTGCACGTGCATTTTCCAAATGCGACTGGTCATCAGAAATCACGCCATAAAACATAGTCTGTCCCGACAATGTCGCCCTTTGCATAGATTTACATTTTTCAACAGGGCAATATGTCATCTGTGAGCGTTTAATATATCCTCCTCCTCTCCTGCCCCTTAATATAAAAATACCCTTCTTAATGTGAAATGGTACTATAGGAATTGATATGTCTGATATTATTTTACGTACATCTTCTGGGGTGTTATTTTCATAATCTATTTTATGTAATTTCTCTAATACATCCATGTTACAATTCATTCTATCAAGGATAACCCTTTTGGGGTGTTCCTATGTGTTCTTCACTTGTAGCCTAAGAGTATGCCCCCCTGATTTCTCAATACTGTGTTGCAAAAAACAAAAGGAAGTTTTTCGAGTCCATGAACCTTCTATTATATTAAATTCTATTTTATTTAAAATGACTGGTTAATTCATTATACTTTTATAATCTACTTATCGGTACGTAGTCTTAATGTAGAATACCCAAGAATATCCGTATCCAGCTTCAATCGTATCAAACCCGATATAGGGTCTAACACCGGGCGCAGAAGCCATCGTTTTATATTTCCCAGGTTTTATATCTGTAATTGTTCGAGTTTGGTGTGGAGAAAAGGTGTATGTAAGGCTACCTATTGCGATTGTGATTGATAAATTTGTATTGTTTTGTATCTTGATATCAGCAGTTGATTTATAATTCCTTGTTTCTATCTGCAGGTTACCATCGGAGTCCTCTTGTATTTTTTTAAAGTTAGCCAAATAACTCTTGCTTACATACCCATATATATTTTTGTCAATATATAGAACCTTACGAAACGCTTTTCCGTCGTCTGCTGTTGATAAGAGTACATATTCCCCCCTTGGAATCCTTGTCACAATATCATATTCTGTTCCTGGTCCTTTCCTGAGATTCAAATCGGCAGTGACTTGAGCCATATAATAATCTACATCTGCATATGTGCTTAAAGGTCCTTCATCTTGATAATAATTGTCATCATCGTCATCGTCTGAATATGAAGAATCTTGATTAGTTGTTGCGCTATTATCTATGTTATTAGATGAAGATTTATTGGAAGTAGTACTTATACATTGTCCATCTTTCCAAATTCCACTTTTAATATTTCCATCAGCATAATAATATGTCCCCACGCCATCCATTTCGCCATTGAGCCAATGCCCAACATATTTATTACCGCTTGACCATACGTGTGTTCCTTGTCCATTTTGTTGACCCTCACGCCATGAACCTTCATAACGACTCCCATCACCCCATACGTAAATGCCGTAACCATCTTTCAAGTCTTTTTTCCACTGACCTTCATAATATGTACCGTCAGTAAAACTTAAACGTCCAGTACCATCACGTTTGTCTTGATACCAAGAGCCAACATAGATGTCACCGTTGTTAAAATATAATGTACCCATTCCCTGTTGATAATCCTTGAACCATTGCCCATCATAACGATTACCATTAGCAAAGTAATAGATTCCTTTGCCGTGCTGCTGGTCCTGGAACCATTTACCATCATACTTCTCGCCATCAGGAAATGTGTATATACCTTTACCCTGTCGTTTGCCTTTAACGTAGTCTCCATTGTATTTTTGGCCATTTGTCCATGTAAAAACTCCTTTACCGTGGAAAAGGGTATCTTGGAGTTCTCCCACATACATATTACCGTTATCATATTTTACTGTGACTTGGCCTATCCATATTCCATTTACTCTTTTACCTTCATAAGTTTTATCCTTTATTTTTATTCGTCTATTTTCTAATTTACCTTCGTATCTGATTTTATCTTTTATATTATAGACAACAACCTTGCCTACTTCAATTCCGTTCTTAAAATGTGCCTCAACAATTGTCCCATCACTGTATACCTTTTTCCCCTCACCTGTGTAATTTACAGGTACAACATTTCCGAAGGTATCATAAATTGAGTCAATAGCTTCCTCATCATCTTTTTTTTCAATTGAGTCTGCAGCCCCTTTTAAAACCAAATACGAATCCTCAACAGAATAAGCACCTAATTTTTGTATGGCAGATTGACCTAATAATAATGAAGCGTCTATTTGGGATGAAATACATGCTTTGACGTTATTAATTATTCGACTCCCTATTTTTATAGTCTTTAAATTAACAATTGCATTTTCTGAAATTGATCCATCAGCCATAGAATAAGTTCCAGTGCCCACAAAATCATCTTCTTCAATGTATCCATTTTTTAGCATAAAAGCCGCTTCTACCAATGATAAATGAACATCTGATGCTCCTGTATCAAACACAAATCGCAACTTCAACCCATTAACTTCACAGGGTATTGTGTAGATTCCTGATTTTTCAAGAGACATTGGGATTCGGTCTTCCGCTATCATCGAAACGGGTATGATAGATATAGTGCACAACAAAAATAGAAATGATAGTACTTTCTTCATGATGAAGCTATTTGTTATAGATATGATTATGTCGAATTACTTTTACTCTGCAAATATACACATTTTTCTTCATTACAAAAATAGTTTACCTACTTTTTTGATAAAAACTCACTAATCCCTCGAAAACGAGAAGAAATCAAAAACACTCGTCACTCATCAGGTTTAGGGTTTAATGCAAAGATTATCAGCAATATGGGGCCTGACGAGTGGCCTGATGAGTGGCGAGTTATTCGTTGTCTTGGTTAATCAAGTTCACTACAACCCGAACCATTACATCCTTTTCTTCTGTTCGGCTCTCTGCTATCATCAAAGTCAGGGCAACGAGAGTGTTGTCGGCAAGACGTTTGCTTCCGTCTTTGCGATAAAGAATACGATTGTTGTTGAGGAACCAAAGGAACAAGGTTGCTGCGATACGCTTGTTGCCGTCACTAAAGGAGTGGTTTTTGGTGACGAGATAGAGCAACATGGCTGCTTTCTCCTCTACACTTGGATAGAGTTCTTCGCCTCCAAAAGTCTGATAGATTTGTCCGATACTGCTCTTGAATGAGTCGTCTTTCTCGTTGCCAAAGAGTGCCGAACCGCCAAACTTGTCTTGAAGGCGACGAATCTCTTCCATAGCATTCTCATAGGTTGCGTGGAAGGGCTCTTCTTTGGTTGTTTTGGTGATGGTCAGCCGCTCGTAGTCGTAATTGTCGAGAGTGTCGAGGGCATAGGTGTAATCGGTCACCACTTCGAAGAGGGCATTGGTCTCGTCGGTAGAGAGCAAGGGCTTGCTTTGAATGGTCCGGCCAAGCATTCCAACCAGTTGGCGCAGTTCACCAATCTGCTCTTTTCGAATACGATCGCTAACGGCGAAGCCTTTGACGAGATAGTCCTTTAAGATTTGTCTTGCCCATATGCGGAAAGCTGTGCCGCGTTTGCTCTTTACGCGGTAACCAACGGAGATGATGACGTCAAGGCTATAAATCTTTGTCGGTCGAAATTTATATTGAGTATTATGCAAAAAATGCATATTACTTGTCTCTTCCAATTCTCCTTCTTTGAACGCATTATTAATATGACGGGCCACAACAGACTGGTCCTTCTGAAATAGTTCTGCCATTTGAGCCTGTGTCAACCACACTGTTTCATTCTCCAGCCGAACATTAATCTTAGTCTGGCCGTCTTCGGTCTGATATATGACAATTTTGTCTTGTTCCATCGTTGGCGATTGCTTTAGGGTACAAAGATACGAAAATCTCTTCAAGGACAAAAGAATTTGCCAACATTTTTGATAAAAAGTCAGTAATCTCTCGAAAACGAGAAGGAATCAAAAACACTCTTCAGTCATCACATGTAATAATATGTTTCAACTTTCGGAAGTTTGTTCTTCATCAGGTTCTAAGGAACAAGGAGCCGCTTCCCACCTTTTCTTCGTCCATGCACAGAAAGTGAAAAAACGGATTTGGGCGGGCGCTCTTACATATAAGGTCGGGTGCCCTGATATATTGGGGCGGCCGCCCTAACATATACGGGCGGGCGTGTTGGAACGGAATCGACTGCACGTCCAATCCTTTTTCACAGCACCTTTCCCCCTTTTTCACAGCACAAGTCATCCCGTTTCTGCCATCGTCCCAAACGGGCAGTCACGTTCTCAAGTGATTTTTTTCTAACCATTCTATTCAATTAATCTAATACTTAGTGTAGTTCGCTGATTGCTGTAATCAATTAGCGTTCAATATGACTTCGGTATGACACTCTATGACTAAATGTATTCTGGCATATCTTGAACCAATCTTACAAGTCAGGAAGAAAAATGCACTATTGTTGAGCATTTTTTATCAGTTTTCGGCACGACTTTGGTGCATTTTTTGTATCTTTGCAGAAGAAAACAAGCAGGATGAAGGAACCGACTTACATACCCCCGTTCACAATAACAGAGGAAATAGCCTCATTCGTGGCTGATATTGCAGAAATGGTTGGCGGTCTTACGGCGATGGCCGATCATTTGCCAACTCCTCACCTCCGTAAGGCGAACCGTATCAAGACCATTCAGTCTTCTCTGGCAATAGAAAATAACTCGCTTTCTATAGAGCAGGTGACTGCCATTCTGGAAGGCAAACGTGTGTTGGGCGCTCCAAACGAGATTCAAGAGGTGAAGAACGCCATCGACGCATATAATTTGCTGCTCGAACTGAATCCCTACAAAGAGAAGGACTTGTTGAAGGCTCACAAACTCATGATGACAGATCTGGTCAGAGAGAACGGACGTTATCGTCAGGGCGGAGTGGGTGTGTTCGATGGTGAGAAATGTATCCATTTGGCTCCTCCAGCCCAACGAGTGCCAATATTGATGGCAGAGTTGCTTGATTGGGTGAAGAAGACGAAGGTGCATCCGCTCATCAAGTCGTGTGTGTTCCACTATGAATTCGAGTTCATCCATCCTTTTGCTGATGGGAACGGACGTATGGGGCGTATGTGGCAAACTTTGCTCCTGATGCAGTGGAACCCTATCTTTGCTTGGATTCCTGTTGAGTCAATTGTCAAAGAACATCAGCAAGAGTACTATGACGTGATTGCTCAAAGTGATAGCGAGGCAAACAGTACATCCTTTATCGCCTTTATGCTTCGTTGCTTGAAGCAAGCACTAAAGGAAATGAAAGAAAGTAACCAGAAAGGTAACCCTAAAAGTAACCAGAAAATCCTTATGGCAATGCGTGAAAATCCGAACATTACCATCAAGGAGTTGCAGGAAATTACAGGCCTTTCGGAAAGTGGCGTAAAGAAGAATATTCGTCAAATGCGAGAAGGAGGGATTGTTAGCCGTGTTGGAGGAGCGAAAGGCGGCCACTGGCTCATAAATAGTAAATCGTAAATGGTTAAAAGGTAAATGGGAATGGTGGACGAGAAAGCGCGCATATTGCAGCTGCGAGATGAGCTGCACCAGCATAACTACCGCTATTATGTGGAGAACAACCCTGTCATTTCCGATCAGGAGTTCGACTTCATGATGCACGAACTGCAGGACCTCGAGGCTAAGCACCCTGAGATGTTCGACCCCAACAGCCCTTCGCAACGTGTGGGAAGCGACCTCAACAACGAGTTCGAGACGTTTGTGCACACTCGTCCTATGCTCTCGCTCGGCAATACCTACAATCGCGAAGAGGTGGCCGACTTCTGGAAAAGAGTGAGCGAAGGCCTGATGGGAGCACCTTTCCAGATTTGTTGCGAGCTGAAGTTCGACGGCCTTAGCATTAGTCTTCATTATGAGGATGGAAGGCTTGTCCGAGCTGTGACGAGAGGTGATGGCGTGCAAGGCGACGATGTGACTGCAAATGTGCGAACCATTCGAAGCATTCCCCTGCAACTCCCCAAAGATGGTGACTGGCCCCGTCAGTTCGAGATTCGTGGCGAGGTCCTGATGCCTTGGAACTCCTTCGACCGCCTCAATGCAGAGCGAGAAGAGGCTGGAGAACCGCTCTTTGCCAATCCCAGAAATGCAGCTTCAGGTACGCTCAAGAGCAAGAACAGCAGTACTGTGGCGCAAAGAGGTCTCGATGCTTACCTTTATTATTTATTAGGTGAAGGAATTCCTGGCGACGGTCACTATCAGAACCTCGAAGCTGCGGCCAGATGGGGCTTTCAGGTAAGCAAGAATATGCGGCTGGTCAGCACTTTGGAAGAAGTGTATGAGTATATCGATTATTGGGATCAAGAACGTCGTAACTTGCCTGTCGCAACCGATGGTGTCGTACTGAAAGTCAATTCGTTGGCTCAGCAGAAGAGTCTCGGCATGACTGCCAAGAGTCCTCGATGGGCGATTGCCTATAAGTTCCAGGCAGAGCAGGCAGAGACAACACTTCGGCAGGTTGTCTTTCAGGTCGGCAGAACCGGGGCTGTGACGCCTGTCGCAAACATGGATCCTGTACAGTTGGCTGGCACTCAAGTTCGTAGGGCAACCCTCCACAATGCCGATGTGATGGCCAGCCTCGACCTTCATGTAGGCGATCGTGTGCTGGTGGAGAAGGGCGGCGAGATTATTCCCAAGATAGTTGGGAAAAAGGAGCCGGAGGCACGGGACAAGGAGCAAAGGAGTTGTGATGGTCCTCAAGCCTCTTCTGAAAACAATCCTCTTGCCCCTTGCCCCCTGCCCCTTGCCCCTATATCTTTCGTTGAGCGCTGTCCCGTTTGTGGCTCGAAGCTCGTCCGCTATGAAGGCGAGGCTGCACATTATTGTCCGAACGATACCGGTTGCCCGCCGCTCATTCTTGGCCGAATAGAGCACTTCATCAGTCGCAAGGCAATGAACATCACTTCGCTTGGACCTGAGACGGTTGACGACTACTATCGGCAAGGGCTTATTCATGATGCTGCCGACCTGTATGAGTTGAAAGAGGAACAGATTACCGACCCGCTCGCGACTGACAATAAGGGCGTCCGTAAGATATTGGCCAGCATCGAAGAGAGTAAGAAAGTGCCTTTCGAGCGTGTCCTCTATGCAATTGGAATCCGTTTTGTAGGCGAGATTGCAGCCAAGACTCTAGCACGCTATTACGGTAGTATGGATAAGGTGGCAGAGGCTTCGAAGGAAAGTCTGATGCAAGTAAATGGCATAGGTGAAGTGATTGCTGATAGCGTCATCCAGTACTTTGCCAATCCCGTCAATAGAGCCTTCGTGGAGCGTCTTCGCAGATATGGCCTTCAGATGGAAATCGGTGAGCAACAGAAGCAGGCTCAATCCGATAAACTTGCAGGGCAGTCAATCGTCATAAGTGGCGTCTTCCAGCATCACAGCCGCGACGAATACAAAGCCCTCATTGAGCAGCATGGCGGCAAGAACGTAGGCAGCATCAGCAACAAGACAAGCTTCATCCTTGCTGGCGACAACATGGGACCTGCCAAACTCGAGAAAGCACAGAAACTCGGCATCCGCATTATGAACGAAGACGAGTTCCTGCAATTAATAGAAGATTGAAAATTCTTGCGCTCCGTTGGTGCTCAGGCGCAGGCGGAGGAAGATTGAAGATTGGACGACACGCTATATATTTATTCATAAAAGTGGCAGGTTTGCTCTGGTGCAGGCCTGCCACTTTTTGTTTCTGTATATTCAAGGAGTAAACTTACTTGTCGTCGTAATGCCCGTAGGCTCTTAATACGAGCACCAATACTGTATCGTCAAAGATGCGGTACACAAGTCGGTGTTTCTTGGTTATGCGCCTGCTCCACCTTCCTTCGGGCTGTCCTTTCAGAGGCTCAGGGTGACCTGTTCCTGTTCGGGGATGTTCAGCCAACTCATTGAGCATCTTTACTACTTTGTTAAAGGCAGCAGGCTCATGAGCCGATAATCGTTCAAGGTCTTCTTGAACCCTGTCGGCAAAACTAATTTTATACATCATTACAACGATTTAAGCCAGGCGTTCATGTCTTCCAAATTATTGAAGGTCTTGCATTTGCCATGGCGATACTGCTCTTCTGCCTCGTCAAGGCTTGCGAAGAACTCTTCCTTCGTCATAAGCGTAGGGTCGGCTTCGCGTTCCTTCAACAGTTTCTTAGCATAGCGGGTCAGGCGCCTCATCAGCGGCTCGCTGTCGGCTATGGCTCCAATGCTTTGCCAAAGCTCGGTGTTCATCGCATTTAGTTGTACTGCTGTCATAACCTTTTGTTCTTAATTCCTTTGCAAAAGTACAATAATTATTGTTCCACTCCAATCTTTTTGCAGAAAATCTTCGTTATTCTTCGTAGAATGTAGTGAAGGCTTTTATGCAATAGAGGTGGTCCGCCACAGCGGCAGTTTCGCGGCAACTGTGCATTGCCAACAAGGGATTGCCCATATCGACGCCTTTGACGGGAAGCGAAGAGGCAAGGATGTTGCCAAGTGTGCTTCCGCCTGCCACATCGCTATGGTTCACGAAACGCTGGCAAGGCACGCCTGCCTTCTCGCAAATACTTGCAAAGACGGCTGCTGAAACGGCATCACTTGCATACTTCTGTGCCGCATTGAACTTGATGACAGGTCCACCTCCAAGCACAGGATGATTCGTTGGGTCGTACTTCTCACTATAGTTCGGGTGCCAGGCATGAGCGTTATCGGCAGACACCATGAAAGCCTTCTCGATGCTACGATGGAAGTCCTCTGCTGTGCCACCTTGAGCCAGAACGATGCGGTCAATCAGGCTTGCCAGGAACGGACTGCCAGCACCTTGCTTCGTCTGCGAGCCCGTCTCTTCGTTATCGAAGATGGCAAGCACTTGTGTTACCTTTGGCGTCTTCTTTCCGCTTTGCAAGAGAGCCTGCAGTCCGGCATGAACCATGCTGAGGTCATCGAGTCGTCCACTTGAAATGAACTCGTCGTGAATGCCGAAAGTGCAGGCTGGAGTGGCATCGGCAAGGTAGAGGTCGAAGTCGAGGATGTCCTTCTGCTTGACTTTCAGCTCTTCGCAAATCAGGTTCAGGAGCAAGTTGCCTTTCTCCAATTCGTCGTTGATGATGCCAAGAATGGGCAACATGTCCTTCTGCTTGCTCAGCTTCACGCCATCGTTCACCTGACGGTTGAAGTGGATGGCGAGGTTGCTGATTTGCAGCAAGGGGCGGCGGACATGCAGGAGCTTTGTGACGGGCTTCATCACATCCTTCGAGCGCACAATGACGCGGCCTGCAAGGGTGAGTGGACGGTCGAACCAAGTGCTCATGATGGGACCGCCATAAACCTCTGTGTTGAGGCGGACGATGCCGCCATCGCCCGTCATCTCGGCATTAGGTTTGATGCGGAAAGTAGGCGAGTCGCAATGTGCACAAATCATGTGGAAGCCGGCCTCGCTAAGAGGTTCTGTGCCAATGCGGAAGGCATAGACGGACGAGTCGTTCTTCGTGAAGAAGAACTGCTTGCCTGGCTTCATCTTGCCAAGCTTGTCACAGGCATCAAGACGCTCGAAGCCTGCCTCTTGGAGTTGCTTACTAATAGTTTCGACGGCCAGGAAGTTCACAGGCGAGTTGTCGAGGAATTGCAGAAGGGAGTTAATATAGTTCATAGTTCATAGTTATGAGTTCATAGTTGTCTTCCGTTAAAAGGAGGACTAAATGCTAAGTACTGCGAGGTCGTCGATGAGTTCTTTCTTGATAGGCTTGTCGCTCTTGATGGCGTTGCTGAAGGGAACATAAACCACCTCGTCGTTCTTGATGCCAATCATGATGTTGCGCTGTCCTTCGAGGAAAGCCTGAATGGCGCCACAACCGAGTCGGCTTGCCAGGATGCGGTCGCCTGCACTTGGGCTGCCACCTCTCTGCAAATGTCCAAGGATAGAGACGCGGACATCATATTCCGGATACTCTTTCCTGACGCGTTCAGCATAGTAGAGAGCTCCACATTTGGGACTTTCACTCACAATCACGATGCTCGAGGACTTGCTCTTGCGAATGCCGCGACCGATGAAGTGCTCCAGTTGGTCGGCTCCAGTTGTGTCTTCAGGGATGATGGCAGCCTCGGCTCCAGCAGCAATGGCGCTGTTCTGAGCGAGGAAGCCGGCATCGCGTCCCATCACCTCGACAAAGAAGATGCGTTCGTGCGAAGTGGCTGTGTCGCGAATCTTGTCCACGCATTCCATGATGGTGTTCAGCGTGGTATCATAGCCAATAGTACTGTCTGTGCCGTTCAAGTCGTTGTCGATAGTTCCAGGCAGACCGATGCAAGGCACATCATATTCCTGAGCGAAGATACGAGCACCAGTCAGCGAGCCGTTGCCGCCAATGACAACAAGAGCATCAATGCCTCGCTTCTGCATGTTCTCGTAGGCCTTCTGACGACCTTCTGGCGTCTCGAACTCCTTGCTGCGAGCAGTCTTGAGAATCGTTCCACCTCTCTGTATGATGTTGCTCACGTTCTCTGTCGTGAACTCCTTGATCTCGTCGTTGATGAGTCCTTCGTAGCCGCGATAGATAGCCATGATGCGAAAACCATTGGCAATGCCGGCTCTTGTTATTGCACGGATTGCGGCGTTCATTCCAGGAGCATCACCACCACTGGTGAGGATGCCTATGCAGTTAATTTTTCCCATAATATCATTTACTATTTAATCATTTGCCATTTAACATTACGCTGCAAAGGTACGAAAAAGTTTGAATTATTCGCACTTTATTATATAATATAATGTAGTAAGAAGACAAAAAGTTTGTTTCCTATGAAAAAAAAGTTGAAAAAGTTTTGCCAGTTCAGGATTTTGCCGTATCTTTGCACCGCAATTCGCAAGAGAGGTACCAAGCGAGGTGCTTTGTTGAGACGAATTGGGCGCTTAGCTCAGCTGGTTCAGAGCGTCTGCCTTACAAGCAGAGGGTCGGGGGTTCGAATCCCTCAGCGCCCACCCAAGAAAGGATGGCTCCTTAGCTCAACTGAATAGAGCATTTGACTACGGATCAAAAGGTTGTGGGTTTGAATCCCGCAGGAGTCACTAAATTCTGGCGAAAGTCAGTGGACTGGGTAGGTAGGTAAGTGGTTAAAACGGGCAGACTGTAAATCTGTTGCCTCACGGCTTCGGCAGTTCGAATCTGTCCCTGCCCACGAAAATGCGGAAATAGCTCAGTTGGTAGAGCACAACCTTGCCAAGGTTGGGGTCGCGAGTTCGAGTCTCGTTTTCCGCTCAGGAAAAAGAGCTCAAGGTGAAACAAAGCATCGAGTCTCGTTTTCCGCTCAGGAAAAAGAGCTCAAGGTGAAACAAAGCATCGAGTCTCGTTTTCCGCTCGAGGGAAAAGATAACTCTTAACTCTAAACTTTAAACTCTTAACTGAGTAATGGTGCGGTAGTTCAGTTTGGTTAGAATACTAGCCTGTCACGCTAGGGGTCGCGAGTTCGAGCCTCGTCCGCACCGCGAAGCAAAAGTGT
>OCVV011248288.1_pt1 | contig 15476 bp, 10 predicted proteins | sample 1539721 | NCBI WGS metagenome assembly OCVV01 (sample SAMN02144230, study PRJEB22623) | gut metagenome | biome: sheep rumen | host: Ovis aries | place: New Zealand
AATAGTAGTAGTTATCTACCTGCTGGTTGCCGAGGGTACCGTAGCTCAGGCGGATTTTGGCATTGGAGACATACGGCTTGACATGGGTCCAGAACGGCTCCTCGCTGAGGCGCCATCCGATCGAACCGGAGGGGAAGAAGCCCCAGCGGTGTCCTTTCGGGAAGCGGGACGAACCGTCGAAACGGCCGCTCAGCTCCACGAGATAGCGTCCCTTCCAGTCGTAATTGACACGGCCGAAGAAGCCGAGGGTCCGGTAAGCGCTGTTGCCCATCGAGGCTTTCTCAATTTCGCCGTTGGCCATATTGATGTAGGAGAGCGCATCGCTCAGGGAGCCTTTCTGCTGGATGGTGATGCTGCTGGAATGATAGTCATCGAAGTTGCCGCCGAGGGTGGCCGCAACGTGGTGGTCCTTGAACGTATTGTCGTACGAGAAGTAGGCGTTGATCACGTTGCCATCCTGGTAGTAGCGGTATTCGCGGGTGAAGTCGTAGACCGATCCGTTGGAGAAGAGGCCGCCGGTGAGGCCGTTGCCCTCATACATCCGCTGGTTGATGTTGTCATAAGAATTCGCCGTCGGAAGGCTGCGGAAGTTGGCCCTGCGGTCGCGGCGACGGTAGGTGTAGTCTGCGATGAAGTTGAGGCCCTTGCAGATGTGGGCGGTCAGCCGGTTGGTCCACGTCCAGTAGTTGTTGATGTTCTCGTTGCGGTTGCGGCCGTCCATAAAGACGCCGCCACGGCCGGACATCAGCGGGGAGGTCGCATCGACCATGAAGCCGGGGACCATCGCGATGGTGCCGTCCGGGTTGAAGGGAACATAGGTCGGGCTCACGTTCTGGGTGATGTTCCACATAATGCCCTGGCTGGTGTAGCCGGTCGAACCGTCCATCTCCCAGAAGCCGCCCCATTTGTACTTGGTGCGCTCGAAGCTGATGTTGGTGGCGTAATCGAGCCACTTGGTGATCTTGGCGTCTACCTTTCCGCGCAGCGAAACGCCGTTGTAAGTATCCTGGGCGTTGCCGCTGAAGAAACCGTTCCGCCAGAGATAGCGGGCGGAGGCATAATATTTCACCTTGGAGGTGCCGCCGCGGACCGTGACATTGTGCTCGGTCTCGGGACGGATCCGGTTGAACAGATAGCTGTACCAGTCGAAGTTGCCGAGATATACATAAGTATTGACTCCGGTCTCGTCGGGGATAACCCACGGGCGTTCCGGATTCTCGGTCACGTCGTTGCGGCGCTCATAGAGCATCTGGATCTGATCGTCCGAGTAGGTCCAGGCGCCGTACCCCTTGAAGGTCTTGTAGAAGTCGTTGGTCAGGGTAATGTAGTCGTAGCCGTTGGTGATGAAGTCGGTGCTGGTGGTGTTGGAGGAGATGGAGAACCGTCCGTTGTAGGTAATCTTCGCATCGCCTTCGGCACCGCTCTTGGTGGTGATGAGGATGACACCGGCGGAGGCCTTCGCACCGTAGATGGCGCAGGCGGATGCGTCCTTCAGGACGGACACGCTCTCGATGTCATTGGGGTTCACCTGTGTGAGCGAGCTCTCGATTCCATCTACGAGAATCAGCGGGGAGCCGCTGTTCAGGGACAACTTGCCGCGGATGTTGACGCTGTAGTTGGTGCCGTCGATGGAACCGCTGCTGGTCGTCAGGACGAGGGAAGGGTCGGCACCCTGGAGGGCCATGGCGGTATTGGTGACGGGACGGGAATTCAATTCCTTGCCGTCGATGACGGATACGGCGCCGGTGAGGTTGACCCGCTTCTGGGTACCGTAACCTACGACCACCAGTTCATCCAGGACGGTGGACTCGCTAGTCATCGTGATGGTGTAAGGCGAGCTCTCCCGGCCGGAGAGGGTGACTTCCTGATCATCGAATCCCAGGTAGGATACCGTGATCGTTGCCGGGACGGGAATGTTGTCAAGCGTGTACGCACCCGCCTCGTCGGTCAATGCATACAGGTTGGTTCCCTTGACGACAAGGGAGGCTCCGATGAGCGGCTCGCCGCTCCGGTCCACGACCGTACCTTTGAGGGACATCCGTGCCGGCGAAGCGGCCGCGGTCGGAGTTGTTTTCTGACGGCCTACGGAAACGGTGTTTCCGTTTACGGAGAAGCCCAGGTTTTGCCCTGCGAAGATTTGGGCGAGAACCTCGGAAAGAGGAGCGTTCTTGGCGGAAACGGAAATCCGTTTCTGCAGGTCCACATCCTCGGCGTTGATGACGATGGTGTAGTTCCCCTGGGACTGAAGCTGCGTGACCGCCTCCTGGACGGTGACGTTCTTCAGGTCCAGCGTCACATTCTGTCCGCGGAGCACCGCAGGCATCAGGACGAGGATCCCTACCAGCATCGCTTGCATTAAGCGCAGATAGCCTGATTTACTCATTGTGTGGTTAATTAGTTGTTATTATAGTTGTAAAATTATTTCTTACCATATATATAAATAGCGTCGCCGGTATGCGAAATCCGTAGGCTGCCGTTGCGCGCGAGCAGGGTGAGGATTTCGTCAAGGTCTTCTCCGTTGGTGAAGAAGGCGAGGAACCGGCGTCCGGCCACCTTTTCGTCCGCTACGACGACCTTCTTGCCGAAGGACCGCGCCAGTTCGGCGGCAATGTCGCTCAGCGGAATGTTGAAGAAACTGAAGGAGCGGCCTTCCGAGAAGGGCTTGTAGTTCTCCGGGGAGATCTTGCTCAGCGAGACTCCGCCTTCCTTGCGGTCATACAGCGCGATGTCGCCGGGCGTGAGACGGATTTCCCGCTTCCCTTCCGCGCTGGGGACATCCATGCTGACGGAGCCCTCGAGCAGCATCATCTCCACCATCGTCTCGTCGCGGTAGGATTTGAAGTTGAAAGTGGTGCCGTAGACACGGACGTCGACGTCTCCTGCGTGGATGATGAACGGATGCTCCGGATCTTTGGCGACGCGGGCCATCACTTCCCCTTCGAGGAATATGTCACGGCTGTCCCCGGTGAAAGTGTCGGGCCAGGTAAGCCTCGAACCGGCATTCAGGGTCAGGAGCGTGCCGTCCGGCAGGGTGACATCGTGCGTCTCGGCGGAGGGAACATAGACCTCATGCCACGCAACAGGTGCCGGATCGCGGTGAAGCCGGTATCCCGTCCTGAGGGCAAGAGGGAGGCAGAGCAGGAGGACGGCTACGGCCGCGGCGAGCCAGATGGTCACCGGCGCCGGACGCCTGCGGGCGATGCCGAGGCGGCGGCGGATGGCGGCGAGGAGCATTCCGTCCGTCTTTCCAGCCTCCGTGCGGCACGCGTCAAAGGTGGAATCCAGAAGGGATTCGACCTCCGGGCTGTCCAGATGGTCGGCGAGCCAGGTCTGCACTTGCAGGTTGTCTTCTTCCGACAACTTGCCGTCCAGGTAGTCTTGCAATACTTGGGGATTGATATCCATAGGCTACAGGTTGAAGTCAACGATGATGGGCAGATGGTCGGAAGGATTCCTGAAAGTGGATACGCCCGTCTCGGTGGCCGGCGTGAAGGAGTCCGTGAAGATCGTGGCCCTTCCGACGTTCGGGACCAGAGAAGGGGACAGATAGACATAGTCCTTGCGATCAGTTCCGTAGATGCTCTTCACGAACTGCGGCGAGGGGTACCAGACGGCGATGATGTCCTTCAGGTTGGTCTTGTCCAGCACCACGTCCTGTGCCAGGAACTGCTTGTCGTTCTCCGGGAAGCCGTAGGTAGCGTTGTCAAGGCGCGAGAGAGAGTTGAAGTCGCCGACGAGGATCCAGTCCTGCTCGGAGGAATAGGTCGGATCGTTGAAGGTCCGCCCGACGAGAACCTCCATCTCGTGCTCCCTGTATTCGTCTGCGGTCGGATACGTGGAAGGGGCGTAGGATGCGTCCTTATGCGGCCACAGGTGCGTGGTGACAATGTTGATCCTGCGGCCGTTCACCGTGATCTGGAAATGTCCCGCCCCGTGGGCGATGGGGAGATTGCTGGGGCCGTGGATGGTCTGCACCTTGGTAATCTTGTACTTGGAAGTGACCGCCTGGGGATAGTCGTCCCGTTTTGCGTAGTCTGTATAGCTGTGGCCGTACCGGGCCGCCAGGTCACCCCAATGGCCGGGAAGATAGCGCCCCGAAGTAACCCATGTGTCCGTCCCGTTCTTGTAGAGCGATTCCGCCTCGCACCAGACGCAGATATCGGGATTATAGCGGTTGACCCAGGCTACGAAGTTGTTGTAATTGTTGCCCTGGTCCCACCACATTCCGTTCTGGATGTTCATATACAGCAGGCGGAGGTTGCCCTTCTTGGCGGTGCCGGAGATCGTGCGGACCTCGATGTCGTCCAAATAGAATCCGTGGACGCCGCTCCCCGCAGTGGCGCCGCCGAAATATAGCCTGGTCGCATCCGTGACACCGGTGAGGGTGACTTCCACATTGTGCCAGGTCTTCGGCTCCGCCAGGGAGGAGGGAATGCTGACCTTGTTGCTTGGAATGGTGCCCGTCGCCGTGTCGAGGTAGTATCGGGCCTCCTGGGGCAGCGCGCGGCCGTCCACCTTGACGGTGGAGATGTGTCCTGCTTTGATGACCTGGAACTCAAGGTCGTCCGTCACCCCGTTCTGGAAGCACATCTTGAAGGTAAGACGGACATCCGACATACCCCTGAGCGTAGTGCAGGGGGAGAACTGGATGATGCCGCGGCTGGAGCCTGCGGCGGTACCGACGGCGAGGACACCCTGATATTCCTGGCTGCGGAAGAAATAATCCCAGTCGGCGAGATTGCGGCTCTCGATATATGAATTCTTTACGACATGCGCGTCGGCAACGGTCTTGTCCTTGACATCCAGCCAGGTTTCGCTCTGGACGAACCCCATCCCGGGCGTCTTGTAATCCACGCGGGTAAATGCCTGGGCGTAGCCGTCCCGGGCGTTCCATCCGCCGCCGGTGCTGGTGATGCCGTCGGGGGCGTATCCGAAGCAGCCTTCTCCGCCGATGATGTCACCGCCCCAGACGAAGTTGTCGAATCCCTCATACCAGAGAAGGTCGCCGGAAGGTGCCCACAGGAGGCCCTCGGTACGGATCTCGCCGGCGGCGAGGGAGAAGGCGGGAAGGGTCTTCCGCATCATCTTGTGGTCCTTGGAGCAGACTGTGATTTCAAGCCCCTGGGAATAGTTCCCGGGCGCGAGGAAGACGGGGATGCTGACGCCACCGGCGGTCAGGGTGAGCCCGCCGTTCGCGTTGCAGTTGACGACGGCGTGGTCAAGTCCCTCGGAAAGGGTGAATGCTTTGGGAGAATAGGTGTAGGAGGCCTTTCCGGCGATGAGCTCCCCGCCGATAGCCCTCACTTTGACGGAAGAAAGCGTGCCGCCGCCGCTGACCTTGAGGTCCAGCATGGCAAGATTGTCTCCGAAGGTCAGGAGGTTGCCCGTCTCCTTTGTGTAGGCGCAAAAACGCGGATAGGATTTGAGTCCTTTTTCGGTGGCGGAATAGAACTGCGAAAACGGGACGGCAATCTGTTCGGTAGCTGTGTTGCCGTACCAATCCTTGGTGTCCTTATTGACGAGGACGGCATTGTAGGCCTGGCTGTAGTGGGCCGGGACATCCACGTAATAATCGCCGTCTGTGTTCCGGGAGAGGGAATATTCCTTCCCGTTGACGAGGAGTTTGTATTCCGAAAGGTCTTTGGATGGGAGAACCCGTGCCGTGACGGCGTTATCCTCCGACAAGGCTGCATAAAAGCGGATGCGCCCGTTGACCTCGGCAATCGGTTCCCCTTTCCTTCCCGGCTTGTCCCCCGGTTGGGGATCGTCTTTTTTGCAGGACAGCATCAGAGCCGCCGCCATGGCAAAGACGAAAAGAAAATATCGTGTCTGCATTCCAAAAACTTTCTTTACTTACCAGTAAAGAACGAATGGAATGGGGGCACTACGTAATGTCGGGACGTTTTTATACGCATTCCTCGCTTTGCTTAATCACTTCTCTGGAAACTTCAGTGTGTAAGTTACTGGAAATCCGGAAAACTTTTTGAAAATCCAATCAAAAAAGCTATTTTGCATTCTAGATAAATAATAGAGAAATGAGATGAAAAATTTCCAGAATAAAAGGCTATGTCTGAGATTTACGCACATATAACCCCCGAAGACGGAATCAATAAACAAAGGATACAAACCTTAGATGAACATAGCCGTCATGTCGCTGAGATGGCAGGATCATTTGCTTCCCTTTTTCATTATAATGATATCGCCTTTGTAATGGGGCGACTTCATGATAAAGGAAAAGAACAGAAAGATTGGCAGAAATACATTCAGGGAGTTACTGGCTTTAATAAGAACTATGCCCATATAAACCATGGTCCGAACCATTCATATGTGGGCGCATGTATTGCAAAGAAACAATATCCTATTATAGCTCCGTTTATAGCACAACCTATAGCGGGGCACCATCGGGGACTTTATGATTATTGTGATTACATAGAAGAAACCAAGCGGGAAATTCCGGAGGATATTCTTATGGATGATCCTGTTCCATATAGCCTTCCCTCAATGGTTTCATTCAGACCGTGGGATCTGCATCATGTCATCCGTATGCTATTTTCGTGTTTAGTAGATGCTGACAGTTTGGATACAGAGGCATTTATGACCCCCGTTCAAGCCGGACTTCGGGGATGCCATACTTCAATGGCTGAACTCTTGGTCAAATTGGAGAAATTTTTAGTCGGATTAAAAGCAAACGCTCCACAAACAGAGGTTAATCATATTCGTAATTATGTGCAAGAACAATGTGTTAAAGAGAGTCAGGGAGGAAGGGGCTTCTATAGCCTTACGGTCCCTACTGGAGGCGGAAAGACGTTGGCTTCGATTCTATGGGCTTTGCATCACGCTGTGAAGAATAATCTTCAGCGTGTTATAATCGTCATTCCATATACAAGCATAATTGTTCAGACAGCATCAATATTAAAGCGCATTTTGGGCGAAGAGAATATCCTGGAGCATCACTCTAATGTCAAAACGGATGATATTGAAAACATTGAAATGCGTGAGCGGCTCCAGTTAGCCACGGAAAACTGGGATTATCCTATCGTCATTACAACGAATGTTCAGTTTTTTGAGTCGCTTTTCAGTAATAGCCGGTCAGAATGTCGCAAGTTGCATAATATTGTAAATAGTGTAATCATTCTTGATGAGGTACAAACATTGCCCTTGGGCTTTTATAAACCCATTGTTCATACTTTGGATACGTTACAACGTGTTTTCGGAGTGTCTGTTCTTTTCACTACGGCCAGCCAGCCGATATTGAACGGGCGAATAAAGGGATCTAATCCTCGGGAAAATTTTGATGCATTGCAGTCTGTTCATGAAATAATTCCTAGAGAGGCCGGGCTGCATGAAAAACTACGGCGTGTGGAATTGCGGTTTTTGGAGGGAGGAAAAAGTTATGATGAAATCGCGGAAGAACTAGCCAGGCATCAGAGGGTATTGTGTATAGTGAATACTCGTCGTGATGCGAAAGAACTATATGACCGCTTACCAGATGATGGTATCAGGCTGCATTTGTCCAGGATGATGTGTCCGGATCATGTGACGAATACTATTGAAAGTATTAGAAGAGCATTAAGTGATTCGCCCGATCGACCTGTTCGTGTTATTGCAACTCAATTGATAGAGGCAGGAGTAGATATTGATTTCCCGGTAGTATTCAGGCAGGAGGCGGGTCTGGATTCGATTCTTCAAGCAGCTGGCCGCTGTAATCGGGAAGGGAAACAGGAATGTGGTACGACATATATTTTCAGTTTAGCCAAAGAACGCGCGCTTCCTCCAGGGTTTATTACACAAACCAATAATGCTCGAATCAATATGGGACAAAACCACGACTGGTTTGCTCCCGAGGCTATGTCTTGTTATTTCCGTCAACTTCATTCGCGGATCGCGTGTTTTGATGAAAAACATATCCAGAAGTTACTTTATAAACCGGAATGTGAGTTTGAGCAGGCCGCCCGTCAATTTCATCTTATAGATGATCAGACAGCATCCGTCATCGTCAATTGGGGAGAAAGTATGGAACTATATCACCAACTCCTTATGCAGGGCCCATCCTATCCACTGATGAAAAAATTAGCTTTCTATAGTGTCAATATTAGGGAACATGATTTTGAAAAACTGAAAAACATTGGTGCAATTGATGAACCATTTGAAGGTATTTTCGCATTAACCTCCTCTCGGTTTTATAAACCGGATGTTGGTCTGTCGCTTGATAATCAATGGGTAGAAGAGACGTACATAATATAAAATTTTCTGCAAAAATATTTATTTGTGCCCTGTTTTGGTACAGTTTCGCATTATCTTTGTCGCGAGAGCTTGAGATGAATGAGCGTTACGGGATGCCGAAATAGGTGTACAGGTTTAGTTGATTAATATTTTACTTTTTGTTATGGAATATACTGATAAGGAATTTTGTCTGGAGGTATGGGGGCCGATAGCCTGCTTTACCAGACCGGAGCTGAAGGTGGAGCGGGTGAGTTATGATGTTATTACACCTTCGGCTGCTCGAGCTATCTTTGAAGCTATCTTTTGGAAGCCGGCTATTCGTTGGCAGATAACCAAAATAGAGGTGCTCAATCCGATAAAGTGGATCTCGGTGAGAAGAAATGAAGTTGGTGCAGTTGCCTCTAAGAATCCAATCTTTATAGAAGATAAACGTCAGCAAAAGAATTCACTGATGTTGCGTGATGTACGATATCGTATCTACGCACAGTTGGTTTATATTCCTCTAAGGAAGAGAAATGAATCCCGGAATCCGGCTATTGATATAGAAGAGGTTGAACTGTTGCGGAAGGATGAAAATCCCGCAAAGTACAATGCTATGTTTGAACGACGTGCAGGAAAGGGACAGTGCTTTACTCAACCCTATTTGGGAACTCGCGAGTGTTCGGCTTCTTTCAAGTTAGTTGATTTGGACACGGATAAACTGGATGCCCCCATCGACGAGAGCCGGGATTTGGGCATTATGCTCTACGATATGGACTTCGAGAAGGAGCTGAAGAACCCTCCCGCTATGTTTTATCGAGCAAAATTAGAGAGCGGCGTTATTATGGTTCCATCTAAAGACAGTGAGGAGGTATTAAGATGATATTACGTGCATTATACGATTATTATCACCGATGTGAGAACTTGCCCCCCAAAGGAATGGAGTTAAAAGAAATCGGATTTCTTATTGTTATCGACGGGGACGGGCATTTCCTTCGGTTTGAGGACAGAAGAATTGATAAGAAACAAGCGCAAAAGTTTCTTGTTAAGAAGCATATCGGACGTACAAGTGCTTTAGCGGCTAATTATTTGTATGATAATAGCGGATATGTCTTCGGTTATTCTGAGAAAGGGGATGTTATGGATCAATACCAAACATTCAAGGAAAAAATTGAGTCGATATATCTACTTCATCCCCATAATATCGATATTATAGCTGTTAGAAAATTCTACCAGCAAAGCCCGTCTGATATTCTGGCACAGATGCAAAGAGATCCTCTTTGGCCGGAGATTGAGAATAATTTGAATAAAAAATATTCTACATTTTCTTTCCTTCTTGATGGCGATACCGAAATAGTTGCGGAGAAAATGGATCTTTTAGTGACAGAAGAGGCCCCTCTTTTAGATTCGGGACAAGTTTGCATCATTTCCGGAAGAAAAGGGATGGCTGTGGAAACAACTACAGCTACTATGATTCCTGGAAGTCAGGCAACGGCGAAATTAGTCTCCTTTCAAGTCTCATCTGGTTATGATTCTTATGGAAAGTCAAAAGGTGGTAATGCTCCGATCAGCGAGGAATCGGAATTTGCTTATACTACGGCGCTCAACCATCTTTTAGATTCCGGTTCACGAAATAAGTTTATGGTCGGGTCACGAACATTTCTTTTTTGGGCATCCCAAAAAGATGAAGCAGGGAAGCAGGCGGAGGAGAGTATCTTCAGAATGTTCGGGTTTTCGGATCAAGAAGATGACCCGAATAGAAATATAGAGCAGGTTCGTAAAGTGTTTTCTTCTATTTATACTGGTGAAATAAAAACAACGTCAGAAGATCGGTTTTATATATTAGGTCTTGCTCCGAATTCTGCCAGAATTGCAGTCGTTTATTGGGCGGAAATCCCTTTGAGGGAGTTTGCTGCTACAATAAGCAGGCATTTCGAAGATATGGAGGTGATAGATACACGTGTAGACAAGAAGCCTTATATGAGTTTGAGAAACATTCTCAGTACGGTCACTCTTGGCGGTAAAGTCTCTGATGTGACCCCCAATTTACCTGATGCGGTCGTGAAAAGTATTTTCCAAGGCCTTCCTTATCCGCAAACGCTGTTTGCCTCATGTATCCGTCGCATTCGGTCCGAGTCTGGCGATAAAGACAGAAGCGCAATTTCAATCACTCGTGCTGCCATAATCAAGGCATACTTAAACAGAATTAGTAAAACTCAAGAAATAAAAGTTATGTTAGACAAAGAAAACACCAATCAGGGCTACCTTTGTGGCCGGCTGTTCGCTGTACTTGATAAAATTCAAGAGGAGGCGAATAACCAACATTCCATTCGTGAACGCTACATGAATTCTGCGAGTTCAACGCCTGCGGCTGTGTTCTCTACCATCCTCAATCTTTCAAACCATCATATGGAGAATTTAAAGAGTGAGGGAAGGAAGATTTATTTTGGAAAACTAAAGCAAGAGATTTTCAGCAAGATTGATGCTGACGGTTTCAAACCTCAACTGGATTTGCAAGATCAGGGTCGTTTCTTCATTGGTTATTATCATCAGCGTCAGGACTTTTTTGTAAGGAACGAAGAAAGTATCAATGAGTAAAACAATTAAAACTATACAACTATGTCAGAATTAAAAAACAGAATCGATTTCGTTTACATCTTTGATGTGCAGGATGGAAACCCCAATGGGGATCCAGATGCCGGCAATCTCCCCCGGGTGGATGCTGAAACCGGCATGGGGCTCGTTACAGACGTCTGTCTGAAACGTAAAGTTCGCAATTATATCCAGGTTGCGAAGGGCTGTGCAGACGGCTACGATATTTTTATCAAAGAGAAGGCAGTGTTGAATACATTGATTGACGCCGCTCACGAGGATGAAAGCGTTAAGAACGCTTCGGACAAGACCTCAGCCGCCAGAGATGTGATGTGCCGGAAGTATTTCGATATACGAACCTTCGGTGCTGTAATGTCTACAGGGAAAAATGCAGGACAAGTGAGGGGGCCTATCCAGTTCACATTCGCCCGTTCCATAGATCCCATTTCTTCAATGGAACACTCAATTACCCGTATGGCTGTCGCCACGGAGAAAGAGGCCGAAAAACAGGGAGGAGATAATAGGACCATGGGGCGCAAGGCTACCGTCCCTTATGGCCTTTATCTCTGCCACGGATTTATCTCTGCCAATCTTGCCCAGCAAACCGGCTTCACAGAAGAGGACCTTTCGCTGTTCTGGGAAGCTTTGAAAAATATGTTTGATGTCGATCGCTCCGCCGCTCGTGGATTGATGAGCGCCCAGAAACTTATTGTATTCAAGCATAATTCATTTTTGGGTAATGCCCCTGCCAATAAACTCTTCGACCGGGTGAAGGTGGAAAAGAATTGCAAAGGCGCTCCTCGCAAGTTCGAAGATTACACCGTGATAGTCGATAAAGACAACCTCCCCGTTGGCGTGAGTGTCGAAGAACTCATTTAGCCAATTATGAAAAAGAGCCTTGAAATAAGGAACAGTACTGCCGAGTTCCTTATTTTCCAATTGGAGAATAAGGAACAAGGCATTGAGGTAATGTATGCCGAAGAAAACATTTGGTGTACACAAAAGGCGATGGCCGCACTCTTCGATGTAGGAGTTGCCGCAATCAGCAAGCATTTGGCAAATGTGTTCGAGACTGGCGAACTGAGGCAGGAGGCAACTATTTCCAAAATGGAAACAGTTCGGCAAGAAGGAGAGCGGACAGTGAAACGCTCCGTGATTATGTATAATCTTGACGCCATCATTGCCGTTGGTTATCGTGTAAACAGTGTTCGTGCCACACAGTTCCGTCAGTGGGCTACAAGTGTGCTCCGTCAATTTGCCATTCGTGGATATGTGCTTGATAAAAAACGCATGGAGAATGGCACTTTTCTGGGAGAGGACTACTTTGAGCACTTACTGGCCGAGATTCGGGAAATACGTCTCAGCGAACGACGATTCTATCAGAAATTGACGGATATTTACGCCACATCAGTAGACTATAATCGTGAAGCGCCAACGACAAGACTGTTTTTCAAGATGGTGCAGAACAAGATGCACTATGCCGTACATGGGCATACGGCAGCTGAGCTGATTATGGATAGAGCTGATGCTGATAAGGAACATATGGGGCTGACCACGTGGGAAAATGCGCCTAACGGGAAAATTGTGAAGACCGATGTTTCGGTTGCCAAAAATTACCTGAATCAAATGGAGTTGGAAGATATGGGCCATATCGTGACGGCTGTATTGGATTTTGCAGAGAGTCGTGCTAAGAAACACATCCCGATGACGATGGAAGATTGGGCAAAGCGTATCGATGCGTATTTGGCCAGTGATGAGCGGCCGGTACTTGACAATGCCGGGAGCGTTAGCCACGAAGAAGCAGTCTTACATGCCGAGACAGAGTTTGAACGATACCGTATAGTACAGGATCGGTTATTTCAAAGCGATTTTGATAAATATCTTGGGGACTTGCCATTAGTGGAAGATTCGAAGTAGAGTAACATGCTTTACGATGATGAACAAATGCTTATGTTGTCCGGGATTCAGCACTATATGTTTTGTCCCAGACAATGGGCGTTGATACATATCGAGCAGCAGTGGGAGGAGAACCGCCTAACCGCAGAAGGGCATTTGTTACATCAGAATGTGGATAATCCGGGTTATCGGCAAAAGAATGGCGAGGTTATCACCTTGCGGGCAGTGCACATAGCTTCGCGCACGTTGGGTTTGTATGGAGTAACCGATGCGGTTGAGTTACTGCCTTCGGATAGCTCGGATGATGCCATTACGCATCCTCGTTATCCCGGTTACTGGAAGCCTTATCCAATTGAGTACAAACGTGGCCATCGGAAGCCTGACGAGCGGGATGAGGTACAGTTGGCTGCACAGGTTATCTGTCTGGAGGAGATGTATGGCATTCATATCCCTAATGCAGCGCTCTTTTACAAAGAAACCCGGCATAGGGAAGATATCTCGATTGATGGGTATCTCCGCCAAATAACATACGAGTTAAGCGAAGCAATGCATAGAACGTTTGAAAGCGGCATCACACCAAAGGCCGAGGAGAGAAGCGGTTGCAGGAGTTGTTCGCTAATAGATCTCTGTGTTCCTGAACTTGCAAAGAAAACATCGGTGGCATATTATCTAAAGAAATCATTGGATGAGGAAACTGCTTAATACCCTATATATAACCACACCTGAAGCGTATCTTTCCAGAGATGGACTGAATGTGGTTGTCTCGGTGGACAAGGAAGAGTTGTTCCGCATTCCCATTATGAATATTGAAGGGATCGTGACGTTTGGATATATGGGGGCCAGCCCCGGATTGATGAAACTTTGTACAGATAATAATGTCTCTCTTTCGTTTATGACTCCGCAAGGACGCTTTATATGTCGGGTTCAGGGCCCCATACGTGGAAATGTATTGTTGCGAAAGAGACAGTACACATTGTCCGAAGATAAGGAAATGGCGTTGCATCTTGCAAAACTTTTTATTTCAGGTAAAGTATTCAACACGCGAAGTATTCTTCAGCGCTATATCCGTGACAATGGCATTGATGACGATGTAGACCACGCTATCAAACAGTTGGATTGGCAGAAGAAGAGTATTATGCGGGTGGAGAGTATGGATATCCTGCGTGGCGAGGAAGGAAGAGCCGCCAATATTTACTTTGATGTGTTTAGTCATCTTATTCTGAATCAGAAAGAGGACTTCCCTTTCAATGGACGGAATCGCAGGCCACCAAAGGATGAAGTAAATGCCATGTTGTCTTTTGTCTACACTTTAATCGCGAATGATGTTACTTCAGCGTTGGAGTCGGTGGGTTTGGATCCCTATGTCGGTTTTATGCATACCTTAAGGCCTGGGCGAACATCTCTGGCTTTGGATATGATGGAGGAACTGAGGGCATATCTTGGCGACAGACTTGTTCTTTCAATGATTAATCGAAGACAAGTCACAAAAAAAGATTTTATTCGCCAGGGTGATGAGAGTTTTGTAATGACCGAGGAGTGCCGGAAGGGATTTCTTACGGCTTGGCAGAAGCGAAAAAAAGAGATGATTGAGCATCCATTTTTGAAGGAAAAAATTCCCATAGGACTATTGCCATACACTCAGGCAATGCTTCTGGCTCGTTTCCTTCGCGACGATTTAGATGATTATCCTGTATTTTTGATGAGATAGATATGATGGCCCTAATTACATATGATGTTGATACGACAACCAGGGCGGGAGAGAAACGTTTACGTCAAGTTGCCAAGGAGTGCGTCAACTATGGGCAGCGTGTTCAGAATTCTGTGTTTGAGTGTTTACTTACTGAGGCGCAAGTAGTGAGTCTGAAAGCTAGTTTATCAGTAATCATAGATAGTGACAAGGACAGTATACGTATTTATTATCTTGGGAACAATTGGCAACGGAAGATAGAAACATTAGGGAAACAAACTTCCTATGATCCGACTGATGCGTTGATTATATGAAAGCGAATGTCAAGCATTGCATTATGTGGTGAATTTTCGCATGGCTTGTATATCAAGAAGTTATCGATGAAATTGCTTGTTTTATAATAGATGTAGTTTGTTTTTTATAATTGTTCGCGGGAAAATATAAAAAGTTTACTGTAAATCAGTAAGTTATAGCTTATCAGTCGCCCCTCTCGCAGGGGCGTGGATTGAAACACAAAGCCTTGAAGGAGAGGCAGAATTGATGTTATGTCGCCCCTCTCGCAGGGGCGTGGATTGAAACAGGGGAATTAGTTTATATAGACAATCTTGGTAACGTCGCCCCTCTCGCAGGGGCGTGGATTGAAACTTTACGACCGTATCCGTCCGGAATTCCACCGAGGTCGCCCCTCTCGCAGGGGCGTGGATTGAAACTGCAATACATCATTATCTTCCGTCTGCCAATATGGTCGCCCCTCTCGCAGGGGCGTGGATTGAAACTACTATGATACACTGGAATGGATGGAGACTTCCGGTCGCCCCTCTCGCAGGGGCGTGGATTGAAACTTCAGTGCTATTCGCTGGAAGAGGTGTCGATTAAGTCGCCCCTCTCGCAGGGGCGTGGATTGAAACATAAAGGCCAGCACCTTTCCGCCCTTGCCGTCATCGTCGCCCCTCTCGCAGGGGCGTGGATTGAAACCACATAAGGCGGTACAGTTCCAGCTGCAATTCGTGGTCGCCCCTCTCGCAGGGGCGTGGATTGAAACTCGAATTTCGTCCGCCGCTTTGAACGGGAGCAGGGTCGCCCCTCTCGCAGGGGCGTG
>OCVV011354551.1_pt1 | contig 15475 bp, 10 predicted proteins | sample 1539721 | NCBI WGS metagenome assembly OCVV01 (sample SAMN02144230, study PRJEB22623) | gut metagenome | biome: sheep rumen | host: Ovis aries | place: New Zealand
CCTGTACGTAAAATGCGTCTGTTCTTCTCCGTCTATCATAACAATTCCGTTATCATTGGTTCCGACCCAGATACGTGCGTGTGAATCCTCAAATATGACTCTTCCGCTGGTCAGGCCGTTCGAAGGATCCATTTTCTCAAAATATCTTCCGTCATAACGAAAGATTCCGCTATATCCGCCGATCCAGACGTAACCGTCCTTCGCACCGTATACAAAATTCGCATCCGATGTCGGAAGGCCGTTCGATGCATCATAGACCAGCGAAGTATATCCTATATCCCTGAGCTGGCCTGTTGCGGCATATCCGCCGCCCACATCAGAATAGTCATATTCCTGTACTTCCTCAGATGTATTTTCCGTTGATGATGCATGTACTGTAAGACCCGGCAATGAAAATGCCGGGAATGCCAGACAAAACGCTATAACAAATGCCGCTGATCTTAAAAATCCTGATTTTTTCAATTCAGCATGCCTCCGAAAAAAATGATAGATCCGCATAAGCGTTACATGTTGTGATATTTCTTCAGAACCGCTTTAACCTCCGGGAGCGAGTCCATAAACACCTCAACACATTTTGGATCAAACTGTGTGCCCGCACCTTCCTGTATCATCTCAAGTGCTTTGTCCAGAGGAAATGCAGGCTTATATACTCTGGGAGAGGTAAGTGCATCAAAAACATCGGCGACTGCCATTACACGTGCGGAAAGAGGGATGACCTCACCGTGAAGGCCTTCGGGATATCCCCTGCCATCCCATCTCTCATGGTGATAAGCCGCCATATTTCTGGCCTCCTTCAGATAGCTCTCACCGCGTACCGTACTGATGGCCTTCTCCATTATATTTTTCCCCGCAGTCGTATGAGTTTTCATGATCTCATATTCTTCATCCGTAAGCTTTCCCGGCTTATTAAGAATGGTATCCGAAATATTGATCTTGCCCACGTCATGAAGAGGAGCCGACATTTCAACGGCAGTCATATACTCCGGCGAGAGCTTCTCGGAATAGTAACCCTTTCGCTTTAAGCCTTCGAGAATTATCCTTACGTAAGCGGCTGTTTTCTGGACATGTGCTCCCGTATCGGAGTCACGGCTTTCCACCATGTCAGCCATGGTTATTATCAGACCGCTCTGCATCTTTGTCGTATTATCCGCATAATGCCTGATATCCCGCATCTGCTCTGCCATTTCGGAAGACATCCTGCAAATGGAGTTATACAGATCCTCCATTTCATCTCCCGTATGTACATCGATTGATCTGATATTCCTGACATGCTCGTCAAGTTCCTGCTGATCCATTTTTTCGCTTATGAATCCGTTTGCCGTCCTGGCCATTGTTTTGATTGGAAAGATGATATTGTAATCGGCAACCCAGAGACCGCAGGCTATTATGAGGATTATGAATCCGCTGAACACCATCAGCATTCTGAGAACGAATTTTCTTATGTCCAATGAAAGAAGCCACATTGAAGCATCTGCCCCTGCATATGCCACAACATTGCCGTATGAATCATATATCGGCTCATATGCCGTTATCAGAAAACCGTATGAGTCATTGCTTGCAAGAACGCCTATGTGCTCACCATTCAGCAGTTCATCTATATAGGGCTCGAATGTGGGATCAAAATCGATAAAATCACCGACATTTGATCCGTCCTGAGATTCCAGATCCGTATCATAAACGATATAGCATCCGTTTTCATCTATCTTATAAACATACAGATATACAAGATTAGGGATCGAATCACAATATGAAAGAAGGATTGAATTTGTCCTTCTGTATTCTTCATCGTCATAAGCCGAGATCTTTTCGGCATCGGAAATATATGCGTCGACCCTGTCACCGTTGACTATGCTCGCAACAAAGCATGCCGCATTCGTAACGGTCTCCTCGTAACGTTCAAATGCGCTCTGACGGTAAAATGAAAGACCGCTTATGATCATGATAAGGGAAACGGCGCCTACGGAAAATGCAAGAAGTACCATCACCCTCTGCTTAAGAGAAAATCTCTTGTCGCGGTTATTTCTCCGGTAGGTCAGGATCTCCTCATCCGAGAGCGGCTTCTGCTTCCAACCGCTGTTTCGTATTGAGTCCTTGATCTTTTTAGGCAGCAGTCTTACAACAAGGAACGCAACGCCCGCGGTCACGCACTTGTCGACCAGATTGAGTCCTATATTCAATATCATCGAGCATGCAAAAAATCCGATATTGATTCTTTCGGAAAGAGCTTCTGCCGCCTGGGTGATATCTTCAAACTGGGGTTTTCCGAGAAGGAACCATTGGAAGCAAAGTCCTACCCCACCGCTGATAAGAGAGATGACTCCGAGATAGACCGGAAGAAACACTTTTGTCTTACGCTTTCCGCTTCTGACATACCATGAAGTGGTAAGGGCAATCAGGACATTGATCAGAACATAGTAGATCGATAATCTGTTGAAAAGACAGCACAGAAGGTTAGTGGTGACTGCCGTGATAAGTCCCGGGAAAAATCCTCCGATAGCCGTTACGGCTATGGTTCCCATAGTATCCAGATAAAGCGGCAAGCCCATCCTGTATGTGATATATGCAGCTAAAACATTTATTAATACACCGATCAGGACTGACTCGGCACGGTGCATGCTGTCAGCCGTCGTGACCCTGGAACTGTCGCTCACCTCAGATCCTCCGTTAAGCAAAATATAGTAAAACCCATTTTGGGCATAAATAGCCACTCAATATGATATCACAAATGTTATTTATTTTCCACGGATCTGCTCACATTTTTAGTACAGCCAATGTACTTTTCAGCAATAAAACACCCCTCTTACGAAGCCTTCGTAAGAGGGGTAAAAGATTCAGTCATTTTCAAAAAGGGGAGTTGAGAAATATCTCTCTGCAGTATCGGGAAGTACGGTTACGACAGTTTTGCCCTTTCCGAGTTTTTTCGCAAGTTTCAGCGCTGCGGCAACATTTGTGCCCGAGCTGATACCGCACATTATGCCTTCCTTCCTTGCAAGATCCTTGGCAGTGCGGATAGCTTCCTCATCCGTCACGATATAGATATCATCATAGATATTCCTGTTGAGATTCTTGGGGATTATTCCGTCTCCGATGCCCATTTGGAGATGGGTCCCTATATTACCGCCGGCAAGGATGGCTGCATTTTCGGGTTCAACAGCCCATATTTCAATATCGGGATATTGTGCCTTAAGCGTTTCTCCGATGCCGCTTATCGTGCCTCCGGTACCTATACCTGAACAGAAGCCATGGATCGGACCCGCAACCTGCTCAAGTATCTCGAGTCCGGTATGATGCTTATGCACCTCGGGATTTGCAGGATTTTCAAACTGCTGCGGGATATAGACCCTCGGGTCTTCCTCCGCCATCCTTAGGGCTGTCTGCAGGCATTCATCCATGCATGCTCCGATGTCACCCGCATCATGGATAAGAATTACCTTGGCCCCGTAGTGCTTAACAAGAAGCCTTCTCTCCTCGCTGACGCTGTCCGGCATGATTATCCTGGTCTCATATCCCATAACGGCACCGATGAGTGCAAGCCCTATGCCCTGGTTTCCGCTTGTGGGTTCGACTATTATCGTATCATCCTTTATCCGGCCATCCTTAAGAGCCTGTCTTATCATATTGTATGCGGTACGGGTCTTGATGGATCCGCCCACATTGAGCCCTTCATATTTGACCAGGACCTCCGCAGAACCTGGGTCATTCATCCTCCCGAGTCTTATCATCGGAGTATGTCCTATATATTCAAGTACATTATCGCAGACCATATCATCATCCTTTTAATTTTCATCCGTATACCCATCCGGGATATCCGCCTATCCGTCCGGAAAGGAGATGCGGGCATCAATAAACGCGAGGATAATAATAGCACGTCAAATGCCATAAACGCAAACATACCATACATATGTAATGTTTAAGCAATACGCGGACATATCCAAAAAAACACGGACCGCTGCACGGCCCGTGTTTGCATATGGGATCAAATATATTACTGCGCAAAGAGGGGAGTCGAATAATATCTGTCACCACTGTCTGGAAGAAGAGCTACTATGGTCTTTCCCTTGTTTTCCGGACGCTTTGCCAGCTCGATCGCACCGTAAAGTGCAGCTCCCGAAGAAATACCCACAGAAATTCCTTCCTTTTTGGCAAGAAGCTTGGCAGTCTCAAAAGCCTTTTCATTAGGTGCTTTGAATACCTCATCATAGACTTTGGTATTAAGGACCTCCGGAACAAAGCCGGCACCGATGCCCTGAATCTTGTGAGCCCCGGATCTACCCTCCGAAAGCACCGGTGAATCTGCAGGCTCAAGTGCCACAACCTTCACATCGGATTTCTTGCTCTTAAGATACTCTCCAACACCTGTAACAGTTCCGCCGGTACCTACACCTGCAATGAATATATCAACTTCTCCATCCGTATCATTCCAGATTTCCGGACCGGTTGTTGCTCTGTGTATTGCAGGATTTGCAGGATTTACGAACTGTCCTGCGATCCAGCTGTTTGGAATTTCTCCCGCAAGCTCCTCTGCCTTGGCGATAGCGCCCTTCATACCCTTAGAGCCTTCGGTAAGAACAAGCTCAGCACCATATGCAAGAAGGATATTTCTCCTCTCAACGCTCATGGTCTCAGGCATGGTCAGGATAATACGATATCCCTTTGCGGTTGCGATGGATGCAAGTCCGATACCGGTATTTCCGCTGGTAGGCTCTATTATGACAGAGCCGGCCCTAAGAATCCCCTTTGCTTCGGCATCCTCTATCAGCGCCTTTGCAACACGGTCCTTAACGCTTCCTGCGGGATTAAAATACTCAAGCTTTACAAGAACTCTGGCTTCAAGCCCCAGCTCCTTCTCAATATTTGAAACCTCAACGATCGGTGTGTTTCCTACAAGTTCAAGTGCACTTTTATAAATCTTAGACATCGCAGATACCTCCTTTATCCTTTGTAACTTCACCATACTCAGGTGCCCTGTCTTCCTTCACCTGCAATAATGATATTCCTGTTTTTCTGTTTTGACTAATACCTGAAATTAATAACCGGTGATAAGTTTTTCCTATCACCGGTCACAGCAGCATCATTTTATCTCTTTGTACTTACCGAGTTCCTTGATATAAGCCTTGCCATACTCGGACAGCCGGCTTCCCTTTCTGGTTATATATCCGATAACAAGCGGATCCTCCTCCTTAAGCTTAATGGAAACGAAGCCCTTAAGGATCGCATCATCACCTGCAAGCATTCCCGAGCCTATCGAATAGCCGTGAAGCTTGGAGATTATCTCCATGGTGGTCGCCCTGTCATCCGATTTGATCATCTTTTTGAAATCATAATCAGCCATTGCTTCTTCGTTCAGGTAGAAGTTACTGTCGTCGCTTTGATCAAAGGATACGCACGGATAATCCTGAAGTTCCTCAATGGATATCTCTTTTCGCTTTGCAAACTTATGGTTTTTCCACACATATGCATATGTTTCTCTTATCATAAGAGGAGTAAATTCAAGCTGATATTCTTTGAACAGCTTCTTGATGACCTCCTCATTTGCACCCGAGAACGAAATGATCCCAACCTCGCTTTTCAGGTCCCTTACATCCTCGAGAACGTTCTTGGTCTTGGTCTCGTGTATGGAAAAAACATATCTATCTGGGTCTGCTTTTTTGATCACATCCGCAAAAGCCTTTATCGCAACATTATAATGCTGGGCGGATACGGAAAAACGTTCCTTATCCGAATCCTTGGAAAGATACCTGTCTTCAAGCACCTCATACTGTCCCACAGCCTTTTTTGCATATGTGACAAATTCTCTTCCTGCTTCGGTAAGGGATATGCCTTTATTGGTCCTTTCGAAAATGAGAAAACCAAGCTCGGCCTCCAGCTCTGCGATACTGGCTGAAAGTGCCGGCTGCGATACATATAGTCCCGTTGCAGCCTCTCTCATGGAAGAAGATGATGCCACGGCAAGAACGTATTTGATCTGTGTTATGTTCATAAAAATCTCCAGAATGGAAGCCTGAAAGGTCGCTGCACTTTATTTTTCCTTAAGAGTAAAATACACGGTGTAAGCTTCGTCAGTAACTTCGTAAAGCGGTATCATCTCAAAGTTCTCAGGCTGATCCTTTGTAATATATGTGTTCTGTTTCCATACATATGTTGTATATGTATGCTCAGTCCTCTGATACAAAGCATTGCTCACATCACCGGAATAAACAAACCCACGATCTTTGTCTGTCAGGCCGGCAAGAACGATCGGTCCGTCGACAAGCGCAGCAAGCTCAGGCTGGTCATCAAGGGGAAGAGCCTTTACCTTTGCATCAAACAGCACATTTACGGAGATATCTGCCGGTTTGTCTGCCTTGATGAGGATGTGGTCATTCTCAATGCTGCATACAGCATCTCCCTTGCTCACAACCGCCTTTGGTTCTGAGGCCGACCATGAAGGGATCCTTAACTTAACACTGAATGCTTCGTCACCGCTTCCGCTTATATCAAATCTTATGGACCATCTGGTTTTTTCTCCGCCTGCATGATCATCGAAGAAAACCTGATTATTGTAACTCATCATATCCGTTGTCTGTGAAATGACAATGCTGTCATTTCCAAGCTTCACATCAGCGCGTGACGGAATATACTGAGCTACGGTTATGCTTTTTTCTTCCTCATCTATATAGTAGATCAGTGAAGGATACAATGTGGGTGACTGTACCATGGTTCCGTGGCAGCACCAGAAGTCATTCCTTTTACTTCCCCACTTTTTCTTTGATCCGGCCTTAAGAGGCAGGAAGTATGTGGGCATTCCCGTGAATTTATTCTGCTGGGTAAGGAATCCGTTATAAATGGCCGATTCGATGTAATCGGAGTATTTTTTGTCACCGGTCCATCTGAAGAGATAATCCGCAAGCCTTACCATATTGTAAACGGTACAGAATTCCTGATCATTGTCTCCGATATACTGAGCCATCTTATGAGGAGGGATCCAGAACTCACCGGCATTTGCACCTGTAGTGGCAAGCATGCCGCGCTTGTCCACAGCCTCCTCCCAGAATCTTTCGGTCACCTTACGATAATATTCCTTCTGCTCCTTATCATCAAGGATTTCGGAAAGTCTTGCGGAACCGTGTGATACCGGAATGCTTGCATTGGTATGATCGTCCGAAAAAGCATCTCCGCCCTTCTCAAGTCTTTTGTAGATCTGATGATCCTTATATGCATCTATCAGCTTAAGGTACTTGGAATTACCCGTGATCGAATAGAGCTCGGCCCACTCCTCGAGCATTCCGCCCTGTTCGCCCTTATAGGCTATCTGAGGGTCAACCTTTGTCATCTCATCAACCCAGTTCACATACCAGTCGGCCAGCTTATCCACTATCTCAAGTGCCTGCTTATTGCCGGCATATCTGTATGCATCCACAAGTCCCATTACAGTCTTATGCATGGTGTATTGCGGAGACCATATATATTCGGGTCTTGCCAGCCTGTTCATATATTTCTGAGGGATCGATCCTACCCATTTTCCGCCGTTAAGCTCCTGACATCTGGCAAGCTCGGATACGATAAAGTCCAGCTTGACCTTAAGATCGCTATCCCCGTCAGTTGCGATGAATGCAGCTGCAGCCGAAAGCCAGTGTCCGAGGAAGTGTCCTCTGAGCTGGCACACCGGAGCTTCCCATCCCCAGTGAAGATTTGCTTTTGTCGGATCCGGAACCATCTGAAGTCCCGGCATGATTATCCCGGCTTCCAGATAGAAATTCTGAAGAAGACACTGGGAATCAAGTTCGAGCAGATAACGTTTGTCAACGTTCATCCTGTCCCTGAAAACTCCGCCTGTTACCTTTACATCTGATCTGCTTAGCGATTTTAACATTTTTTCCTCCCGGATTATGATGATTTTCGACCCGGTTACCCCCTTCGGCAACGGATATCCTGTATTATATCAGAGTTCTATCGTTCTTACAGTATATTCTCCATTCTCGTATCCGTATCCGTCACCCGCATCCACATACATTTCATATAACGCAGGTCCCTCACCGAACTTTTTGTATATGATCTCGCCTGAAAGCTCCTCCGTGGACATTGCGGCTTCAGTCATCGGAACAATGCCGCCCTCCCTTACAAAGACCGGTATCTTATCGAGCGGTGCAGGCACATCCTCAGAAGTTCCTCCGGAATATTTCCGGCCGGTATACAGATCATACCAGTCACATCCCGAAGGAAAATAAACCCTGCGTGTCTTATCCATTATATCAAGCGCTTTTCCGTCCTCGCCGTAATACATGGGAGACGTTACGGGGCAGACCATAAGCGATTCTCCGAACATGAACTGATCCGTAATGTTACGGCAGTTCAGATCCCCGGTAAAGTCAAAAGCAAGCCACCTTATAAGCGAGCGGTCCTTCAGCCATACTTTTCCGGCTTCGGAATAGATATAGGGCATCAGTGAATACCGCAGCCTGTTTGCCTCTTTAAGCGCGTCATAGAACTCTCCGACAAAATTCCACATTTCCCTTCTGCAGTCTGTTCCGTGTGCTCTGAACATCGGAAGAAATGCACCAAACTGATACCATCTCGTATAGAGTTCACAGTATCCCTTATTATCCAGAGTATCATCATATTTCCCGTCCCAGTACCATTGTTCGCCGTTTTTGACAAAAAACGCCCCGATATCCATTGTCCAGTACGGCAGTCCGGATGCGCTGAAGTGAAGCCCTATAGCGATCTGATCACGGTAGGTTTCCCAGCTCGCGCCGGTATCTCCGGACCACATGACCGTGCCGAACCTCTGCTGTCCGGTATAGGCACTTCTCGTAAGATTGCAGACTCTCTTTTGAGGAAAACTCCTGCTCTCATCCATTACCATTCTCTGGTTTTCATATATGCCCATTGCATGGTAGAGCGGATAGCTGTTGCATTTATCATACGGCATCCGCAGACCTGCCTCTTCGCAAAACGCCCTGTACTGGTCGCCTTCCTCCATGCGTATCTTGTGCCCCCACTCCGGAGTAAAAGGTTCACTGCTGTCACACCACCATGCATCCGTTCCATAGGAAAAATGTGTCCTCCTGAGCTGGTCAAAATAAAGGGCACGCGCCCGTTTATCAAGTGCGTTATATGCGGAATTAGCCGGAAGGAGAAGCCCTTTTTCGGCAAATTCTTTATGATCATCGGTATTTTCCGCCATTGTGGGCCAGATGGATATCATGAAGTGAACATGCTGCTCATGGAGCTTATCTATCATTTCCTTTGGGGCAGGGAACCTGGACGGATCATAGGATTTCTGACCCCATTCCCCGTCCTTCCAGCTGATCCAGTCAAGTACGATGCAATCCATTCCTATCCCCTGCTCCCTTGATCTTGCAACGGTATCAAGTATCTCCGCCTGTGATTCGTACCTTTCCTGTGACTGCACATATCCGAATGCCCATCTCGGGAGAAGGGCTGCCTTTCCGGTCAGATGCCTGTATCCCGCAATGACTTCATTCATGGATCCTGCGATAAAATACTGAACCAGCTCCTGATCGGATTCGGTATATATGTATGCACCGTTTTCATCGTCATGAAAAACCATCGGACTGTAGGTATCTGTCAGGATTCCGTAGCCTGCGGTCGATACGAACATGGGAACCGCGATCTTTCTGTTACCCTGATGAATATAAAGAGTCCTGCCTCTCAGAGAAGCAAAGCCCTTTTCCTGCTGTCCGAATCCGTACAGGTCCTCATCACCCGGCACAAAATTATACCTGATATGAAAACTCTTACCGGCAGGCACCTTCTCCGGATCATCCAGTACCTCTTTTCGTCCGTCAGCCGTCTCGATAACCCTGGTCCTAGGCTTTCCGTCCAGTCTGAAGGTTTCAAATTCCTCAAATTCCCTTGCCATGCGGGGCCTTTCGGACATAAGGATCTTTCCGGAATGATCAGTATATGTTATCGAACCGCAGGATTTATCCACCTGAAGAATAAGCTCAGGCATCAGTACGGATACTTTACCGTCCTCGTCCTTATGATCCCATCCGTTGTAACGCTCCTCACAGATCACTCCCGGCCTTTCCGTTTCGGAAAAAGAATCCCTGACCGTATATCTTATCCTCACTATGGATGATGCGATCGGCGTGATCTCAGTCATTCCGGCATCCGATACCAGTACCAGGCTGTTTTGAATCCTTTTTATCTCTCTTATCCTTCCGCTCTTCGGACTTACTGCTGTCAGCATATTACCCCCTCTTTCTTTATTTGACTTTTTTATGCTATTTTGCTATGTTTTTCGTTGATTTTGCTTTTTTTATAGTATACCAGGTAGAAAAAAATGAAAATATTCGCGATTGTACTGTTTGTTTCAATGTATGCAGGTCTGATAATATTCCCGAAAAGAAGAGCTTTCATCGCTCTCGGCGTTGCCCTTATCTATATCATCAGCGGCATACTTCCTTTTAATGAGATCATCTCTGCGGTCGACTGGAACGTTCTTCTGATGATATTCGGAACACTTCTTCTCGTTGACTATTTCATCGATTCCAAAATGCCAAACCTTATAGCGGATAAGCTGCTTAAGATCGCACCGAATGTTATGTGGGTCACGATCCTCATGTCCCTTTTCTCGGGACTTATATCCGCATTCATCGATAATGTTGCCACACTCCTCATGGTTGCACCGGTAGGTCTCGCAATATGTAAAAAGCTCAAGATCAACCCGGTCCCCATGATCATCTGCATTGCCGTTTCGTCCAATCTGCAGGGAGCAGCCACTCTGGTCGGTGACACCACATCGATAATGCTCGGTGCATACGCTTCCATGGACTTCATGGATTTCTTCTGGATGAACGGAAAACCGGGTATATTCTTTGCGGTAGAGATCGGTGCTCTCCTGACTGTTCCGATCATGATGATCCTCTTCAGAAAGGACAAACAGCCCGTCAATTCAACAGAGGTCACAAAGGTTACGGATTATGTTCCGACAATAATGATGCTCGCACATATCGTTCTTCTTATGGCTGCCTCATTTATACCGGACAAGCCTGAAATGACAAACGGTATGATATGCCTTGTATGCAGTCTTATCGGAATGGTCTGGGAATATATCAAGGACCATGACAAAGAAAGAGTTAAAAGAGTCATGAAGAACCTTGACTATGATACGGTCCTTCTTCTTACCGGACTCTTTATGGTAATCGGAGGCATCACCCACCAGGGTGTGGTTGACGATCTGGCGGCACTTATCGTAAATGCGGGCGGAAACAACCTCTTCCTTCTCTACACGATCATCGTATGGGGTTCGGTGCTCATATCCGCATTCATAGACAATATTCCGTATGTTGCAACAATGCTGCCCGTTCTTCAGGGTGTAACGGCTTCTCTCGGCGTAACTCCCTATCTTCTGTACTTCGGTCTCCTTACAGGCGCAACACTTGGAGGAAACATCACTCCCGTGGGTGCAAGCTGTAATATCGCCGGAGTAGGAATGCTCAGAAAAGAAGGACACGAGGTGTCATTCCGGGATTTTGCCAGAATAGGAATTCCCTTCACACTTGCCGCAGTCATCGGCGGATACCTGTTCATATGGTTCCTGTGGAGATGATAACAAACAGCCTTCTCTATTCGTGAAGAGTATAGTCCTTGTCCTCGTCGATTATCTGTATCATGTAATCGGCGATTGCCGGATCGAACTGGGTTCCCTTATTTTTCTCAAGTTCCTTTCTGACGGTTTCCTGAGGAAGGTATCCTCTGTAGCTTCTGTTTGACGTCATAGCATCATAGCTGTCAGCAACGGAGATTATCCTGGCAAGAAGCGGAATGTCTTCTCCGGCTTTACCCTCCGGATATCCTGTTCCGTCATACCTTTCATGATGATATCTCGCTCCGATCGTAAGGTCGGGGCGGCTTTTTATTTCTCCGAGAATTTCGTCACCGACTCCCGGATGCTTCTTTACCACCGAATACTCCTCATCAGTCAGTTTCTGAGGTGAGTTGATTATCTCATTCGGAACCGCGATCTTACCGATATCATGAAGAAGGCCGTAATAATATACATTCTCAAGCTCTTCCTCCGAAAGTCCCATCTTCTCAGCGATCATCCTCGAATACTTCGCCACTCTCACCGAATGACCTCTTGTGTATTTATCCTTGGCATCGATCGTATGAGCGAGTGCCTCCATGACCTCTACCGAGAGAGTCTTGATCTGCTTATGCGCGGCAATTGTCTCGTTCATATACTTTATATTTTTTGTGATGACATAAAACGAGATCATGAGCACGGTAAGGATAAAGGTATTTGCGATAAAGATAGCGATGATCATCGCAGACAGATACTCGGTCTCGTTGATAACTATCGTTTCGAAGTATTTATAAATGGGAGAAAATGTATTGATGCTTTCAGCCATTTTGGATACGGCAAAAAAGGAATTGTCGGACAGCCCTTCATAATACATATAAAGAATGAGCATTACCGTCGTAAACAGAAAAACAATGACCGGAAGGATAATGAAGATCCTGACATCTGTTTTGAGCTTTTCTTTTGTCAGTTCCGAAAGCGGCTTTACTGTCATTAAATAATAAGCTATCGACAAACCGATATAAATACACAGTATTGCGACCGGATACGGAGATACGGCCATAAGAAGAAAGCCGGGAACGAGCATGATGGAACATACATACGAAAAGATCGCAATGGAATTATTCTTTGCCCTCACAAGCTTGACATAAAGATATATGAACAGGATATATAATGCAGCCTGGATGGTCGTAAAAAACAGTGAAAAGGATATCATCGATTCCCTGTCATAAAGCGAAAAGTCATCAAAGAAAATAAGATAGATCGCATAGGAAATAAAATTGCACGTCGTCGGAGAAAGCAGAAATGCAAGAATGGTTTTGACCGGCTGTCTTTTTTCGAAAAACAATTTGTTTGTAACAAAGGCAAAAAAGAGCGGAGAAAATATATATAATATATAAATCAGATTCTCTGCCGAACCAAACATAAAAGATCCCCCCGTCCCGGGCAAATATATATGCTCAGGACATATTTTATTATATATCACGGGCACGCATATGAATACCCGATTATCTTTCCGTTTTCTTCAAGAACAATATCATCTTAACCATCACTGATCATCCTGACGTTTCCTGCAGGAACCTGACATCGGGCATCCGTCGCATTGTCCGCACCTTTTATTTTTTCCGAAAAAAGATATACAAGAAAAAACAAAACCGGCAAGGATCAACAGACATATTAAAATATTCAGTGTCACATTCATATAACCAGTTCTCCGGCAAAGGCTCACAGCTTTACATTTCCGCTTCCGAGTCCGGCTCCTGCGTCTCCGAGTGGAAGCCACTCAAGTGTTTTGAGAATCTGTGAATCCCAAAAATCCCAGTCATGTCCGCGATCCTCTTCATCCCACGTAACATCTATACCTTTTCCCCTTATGTAGTCTCTGATATCGACGTTAGCCTGATAAAGAGGATCCCCGGTTCCGCAGGACATATAGATTTTCGGAACCGGTCTTCCTTCTTCAAGCATCTTATCAATTGCAACTTTTGGATTAAGATCAGTCAAGGATGCAGCATCAATATCTTCAAACAATTGGGTATCGAACTCTCTGACACCCTTGTCAGATTCCTTCTTTTCGAAAAGATGAAGTGCACCTGAGTATTCGGCAACACATCCGAAGATATCGGAAAAAACTATTCCGTTTCTGAACGCTCCGTAGCCTCCCATGGATAATCCGGCAATAAAAGTATCCTCTCTTTTATCGGATAGAGGAAACATTCTCCTCATCACATCAGGCAGTTCCTTTCCGATAAATGTTTCATAATCATCCATCGGCATCCTGCCGTTAAAATAAAATGAATTATCACCTGATGGCATTATTACGGCAAGATCACGTTCTTCAGCCCATCTCTGTATGCGGGTTCCGCTCACCCAGTCGGTATAGTTGCCCAAAAGTCCGTGAAGAAGATATAAGGTTTTGAATCTGCGATCATTGCTTTCAAGATATTCCCCCGTCATATAATTGATCTTATCTGCGGGAAGTATCACATTCACAGGAACAGTCCTGTATAAAGATCTGGATAAATAATTTACCTGTATAAGTGCCATACCGTATCTCCTTTTCATCCCGGATCAACAAAAAATTATCCGTTCCTATTTACAAATGTATGATCAAAACGGCACTGCATCGGGATTACTGGCATTTCTCACGCCTGCGTCAATTCCCGCAATGTAATCCATATCATCTTCACTTATCTCAAAATCAAAAACATTAAGATTCTCCTCGATTCTTGACGGAGTGACAGACTTGGGCAGAGGAACATACCCCCGCTGCAGATTCCATCTGATACAGACCTGTGCAATGCTGCGACCATATTTTGCGGCAATATCTTTCATCTCAGCCGATTCAAATATCCTGCCGGTTCCAAGCGGGCTGTAGGCTTCAAGGAGCATTCCTTTTTCTCTGCTGTATTCTTCAACCTCCGTCTGTATAACGCCCGGACAGTGCTTGATCTGATTGACCATAGGTGGAATCTCCGCATTTTCAAGCAGAGCATCGATATGGTGTTTGCGAAAATTACTGATGCCGATAGCGCGAGCCTTTCCGGCCTTGCACAGCTCTTCCATTGCCCTCCATGTTTCTGCATTTGCTTCCTGCCATCTGTCTCTAAGTGCCTGCGGATTGGGCCAGTGGATAAGGAGCAGGTCAACATAGTCCGTTCCGAGTTTCTGCAATGAAATATCAAATGAACTCTTCACCAGCTCGTAACTGTGAGAATCATTCCATATCTTGGTCGTAAGAAATACATCTTCTCTCTTTACATTGCATCTGCGGAAAGCTTCACCCACACACTGTTCGTTTCTATAGGCCTGTGCCGTGTCTATGTGACGATACCCCGCCCCAAGTGCGGCAATCACCGAATTCACTCCCACTTCATCGCTTGGAGTCTGCCACATGCCAAATCCAAGGCAGGGAATTTCCACACCGTTGGCAAGGACATAGGTGCTGTTCTGATCCTTTAATTCCATCTCATTCCTCCAGATCCATATTATTCTGCCAATCGTTCTATTTAGAAAAAATCACTTGTGCACTTTCACCTTGAGCTTAACATCCATATCCGGAACGTCTTCAGATGCAGCCATCTGAAAATACGGGCTTCCGTCTTCACGGAAATGTACTCTTCTTATTCCGTCACAGCGAAGATGACTCTTAATATCGGTTTCTCCGTGATATGAGATCATCAGTTCACCGTCTTCATTGACAAAGAATGCATTGTGGCCGGGACCGAATTCGCCATCAACAGAATAGAACTGAAGCACAGGAGTGATGCTTTTTTTCCAGGATGACAGATCTGTCAGATCATCGTCTTCCTTTGCAGTCAAAAGACCAAGCACATACGTATATCCGTTAGCAGCTCCTCCGGAATATGTAACATACACAGTCCCGTCTTTTATGAACGAATACGGGCCTTCATTATTGATCGTTCCGGATACGTTTTCCCA
>OCVV011347908.1_pt1 | contig 15470 bp, 10 predicted proteins | sample 1539721 | NCBI WGS metagenome assembly OCVV01 (sample SAMN02144230, study PRJEB22623) | gut metagenome | biome: sheep rumen | host: Ovis aries | place: New Zealand
ACCTTCAGGGATCCCGCCTTTCCGAACACGGTGCGCAGCAGCTTGAACCCGCCGTTTTCAATGTTCAGTTCCTGCTTCTCGGATTCGGACAGGGTATAGGTATATTTTCCGATTCCCTGCTCCCGAAGGATTCCGTCCAGCAGGGCCGTGGTTTCTCTCAGTTCCATCCGTCATCTGCCTCCTATCATGATTTTGCATCTCATGTGCGGACCGCCCATGCCCACGGCCATGCGCTGCTTCTTCCCGCAGAAGCCGCTGGAGGACCATTCCACCTCGTTGGAAACCATGTCCACGGTCTTCAGCATATCGAAGGCCACGCCGGTAACCGTTGTATCCAGCAGCGCCCTTCCCAGCTTGCCGTTCTTGATTTCGTAGCCGCAGGTCACGCCGAACATGAATTCACCCGTCAGGTCCGCCTGCCCGTTTCCGGAATTGACCAGGTAGTAGCCGTCATCCACCGACGCGATCAGTTCCTCCACGGTGTTTTTCCCCGGCAGGATGCAGGTGTTCCGCATCCGGATGATGGGCTCGTCGGAGAAGGCCCAGGCCCGGGCGTTTCCGGCCGGCCGCACCCCGTATTCCGCGGCGGATTCCCGGTCGTTCATGTATCCCACCAGGATCCCGTTCCGGATCAGCGGGGCATCCTCCGCCTTCGTTCCCTCGTCATCCAGGTACACCGGAAGCGGCACGGTCCCTCCCTGCCAGGTGTGGGCAAAATCCACCAGGTTCACCAGCTCAGAGGCAACCTGCCGGTTCAGGTTCGGCCCGGCCACGCTGCCGCCCCGGACCAGGTCGGCCTCCACGGTATGCCCCACCGCTTCGTGCGCCAGCATTCCGCCCATCATGCCGCCCAGCACCACCGTCCTGTAGCCGGCCTCGGCGTAAACGCCTTCCTTTTTGTCCATCAGCTTCCGGTACAGCTCGTCAATGCCGGGATACAGGCTTCCCGGATCCGTGAAATGGTCCTTCAGCCCGCCGAATCCGCCGAAGGCCTTGAAAAGCTCCACCGGCACGCCGTCCTTCGTTTCCGCGCTCATCATCACATAGATATAGCACCGGGGCGTCACCAGGTGGCCGCTGAAGGCGTCGGACGAATAAATGATCCGGTCCTGGGAATCCTCGGTGTAGATCACCGTGCGGCTGGTCAGGTCCGGATACTTCTTTTCAATATAATTGTCCACCGTCCTGCACACGTCGATGATGGTCTTCTGGTCCGTGTCCACAATCTCCGCGTTCAGCGCCACCGTTCCCGTTCCCACGGACGGCGGCAGGGCAATGTTCCTGCCGGAATGCCGCCCCAGGGAAAGGGCGTTCTCCGTTGCCGCGCGGATTACTTTTTCGGCCGCCTCCGGAGTGTATTCCGCGATGGACGCGAAACCGAAGGTCCCCCGGTTATTGACCCGGGCACTGATGCCGGCTGCCTCGCTCCGGTTGTTCCTGATAAGGTTTCCCTTCAGCAGCGCAACCTGCCGCGTCCTGTTTTCATGGGCGCGCAGAACGGTCTGCACCCCTTCCGCGAACAGGTCCTTTTTCGCTCCGATAATGTCCTGCAGCATATTTTCCCTCCGTATTTCAAAATTCAGTCTGCTTTCCTGGTCAGGATGATTTTTGTCAGCACCGGCGGATTGTAGACCCGTCCCGGCTGATGCTCATAGTGGGGATCTGAACCGAGCCCCGGGCTGATGTACTGCGGAATGTCCCCCAGGTACTGCAGCCCCATGATTTCGCTGTCCTCCGGGAACCAGCCCTTTTCCGGGACATACACCGCTTTTCCCCAGGGAACCCGCCACTGGCCGCCGTTGTAGTGCCCGGCCAGGATCAGGCTGGCATACCGCATGGAAAAAACGGATTCCTTGCCCGTCCAGGAAACCATGCTCTGCACGTATTCCTCCGTCAGGGGGGTATGGCTCAGCACAATCTGGATATCCTCCGGCTTGAATTCCTTTTTCACCGCGCGGATTTCCTCCAGCCGCGCCAGCTCATATTCCAGCGCCCGGGTCCTGGCAGCCTCATCCGCCGTCAGGGAGGCCGCGCGTTCGTTCAGGGCGTTCAGCTGTTTCCGGTAAACGGATTCCGTCACATCCAGATCCAGCATGTATACTTCTTCCGGCACGAACCGGATGGTTCCCTTCCCCCGGGTCTCCGCCGCCGGCCGGTCCAGCAGCGTCACGCCGGCTGCCTGCACCCGCAGCGCCCAGTCCGCGTAGGGGGAAAGGCTCCCGTGGGCGCCTGAATCCACGAGGGTTCCGTCCATATCCCCGGGTATCAGGTATTTCGGCGTATCCGCCGGAAGCAGGTCAATCAGCTCCAGCAGCGGCTCCACGTCCCCGTCCTCGCCCAGCATATCCCCCGTCATCACCACGCAGGAATACCGGGTGCTCCCCAGGGCGTTGCGGATGGCCTTCTGCTTCTCCCCGTACCGGGCCCCGTGAAGATCGCTGATATGAAGAATGGAATATTCCTCCAGGTCCATGGGAAGGTTCAGCACCGTCAGCCGCACCTCCTGCAGCAGGACCCGCCTGGACACAGCCAGGTTGGAAATCACAAAGGTAAGCACCAGCAGCGGGATCAGGAGCAGCAGGGTGTTCCGGATCCTGTGGGATTTTTTGAATTTTCCGGATCCCGAAGCAAAAACGTAAGGATTCTTGTCCCGACGCACCGTCTCCGCCTCCCCGATCCCAAAAGTACTTTTTCATTGTATCATATTCCGGATTAAACAAAAAGAAAAAGATCCGGCCTGCCGCGTGTGGCAGGCCGGTTTTACACCCGGCAGCAGCATTACCGGTACCTCATCCTCCGGTTCTCTGCATAGGGATCCGTTTCCGCTTCCTCCTGCTGGTCCAGGATCGGGCCGCGGGCGTCGGAAGCCGCGAAGGCGGACCGTTTGGCGTTGGTGCTGTGTTTCATCGCCTGCAGGTCCCAGACGGTGTTCTGAACCCGGTCAATCACGCGGTCAATCCTGCCCCGGGCTTCATTGATCCGGTTCTGCATCAGGAAATCACTGAAGAAGTTATCGCAGAAGAGGTCCAGGAAAGACAGCAGGTCCCCGTTCCGAACCTGGAACTCCTCATCGGCCACATCCCGCAGCTCGCTGGTAAAACGCCTGAGGTCCTCATTGGCGGCGTCCATCCATTCATTCGCCTTGCGGATATTCACATGCTTGACCGCCCCCACAATGAGGCCGCCGCCCATGATGTCCGCCATGCCCCATACCCGCGCCGAATTCAGCTTTTCCTTGGCCGCCTTCAGGCTGGCCAGCGCCTTGTTTCCCGCGTCAATCACATCCTGGAGATCCGCGGGCGCTATATCCAGGCGTTCCGGAACCGTACGCACGGTGCGCACAACCGGAGGTTCGGACTCCGTTTCCCGGTTCGTTCCCCGCGTATTTCTCCGCACAAGCCAGTAACCGATGGCCGCGCCGATCAGGACAGTAAGCATGACCCCACTCATTGTAATCTCCTCCCGGTTTCTTCACGGGGAATATTATACCATAACTTACGCAGCGGTTGTTCCTCGATTCCCGATCCGTATCCGCATTTTGTGCACGTCGTGGCTTTCTCCGATTACATCTCACGCTTGTAATTACTCCGGAAGACCTTCCTTTGGATTATCCAGGTCCTCCTCTGAAACCCCATTGCTTTCCGACAGTTACGAAATGTTTCAGTGCAGTACCTTACTTTTGAGTCAACCGCCTGTCTATATCACGCAAAGCATCCATATAAAAATCCATGTATTCAGTATGTGTGCCCATCTCAGCCTCATCAATAACTTTGACATTATAAGCCTTTAGCATGGAATCAATGGCTAAATCTGTTTTACCATAATTGTAAAACCAGGTGTGCGTATCCGGAAAATTTCTCTTTTTGCAGCACAGCAAATACCACAGGTCGGATTCGCATAGATACATTCCAAGTCCCAGAATAAATACCTCTCCTGTCAGAAATTGATCCACCCAACTGTATGACTTGAATTCCTCGCCTTTCTCCTGGCAGACCTTATACCTGCGGATCGTTTTTGCTATACATTCCTGCAAGGCTTTCAAATGCTTTGCGTAATAATAATGCCCCATAAGCATCGTATCAGGTTTCGCCAAATCCCCATGAACATGCCATATCCTTTTCCCCTGGTCGGTTAAGTAATACTGATATAGGCGAAATGATCTATGCTTCGCTTTCAGTTCAAATGTACTTTGAAGCAGCGAACTATATTTCTTTTTGCTCAGCTCCATTCCATCTGCAGCTTCCAGCTCAAAACTGTAGTTGGCTGTCATAATATCATCCACGGGAAGGGACAGTATCCTCTGCAAAAAAGTGATGCGTTCACGCGACATCGTACTTTCCAACAAGCGCGCGGACAAGAACTTCATTCGTTCATTGACTGCGTCACCTGTTGCTACCACAATCTGCATTGTCGCCGGCATGCTTTTTATATCTTCATATGAAAGAGAACTATGCGATTGTTTGAGTTCGTCTGTAATTAACAATTTCCATGACGGATCGTTAAAGAGCAGGTTGATGCCATTCCCCAACAAAAGGCACTTAGGGTTTTTCGAAGAAATGTCTATCCTCTCTTTTTTCACAGTATTGTGACCTCCCCATAATCGCATATCCCTTTATGTTTTACTGTCTGCAAAAGATTAAAGATCAGAAGATATCAGATTCCAGATTGATCCACAAAGCGGGGCGGATACAGCCATAGGTGCAGTTGATATAGTAGTAGTTGAAGGAGCCGTCGGGCCGTATGTACACGGCATTGTACCGATCAATTCCGGGGGAGCGCAGCCACCACCACCCGGTGTTCGTGCCGTCCGCTGTTTTATCGCTGCCAGATGTCTTTGCACCCTGCTTGAGTGCGTAGGATGTCGGCGCTACCATGGTTTTCGTGTTACTGACGCCATACGTAGCTCCTAAGTATTTATTAGCTTCCGCATAGCTCAGCAGGAAAACCCGGTCCTGTGTATTGTTCCCTCCACTCGTACCCAATTCGCTGTACCCCTGGCTGCTGCCGTTGTCCACATCCGTCAGCAGAATTCCCTTCTGTTCCTCCGCCGTAAATGCCTTGTTCAGGAATGTGTCATTCAGCCAGGTTCGCAGCGTACATTCTTCCCAGGTGATGTTTGTATACTCTTTATTGTATGGCTGTACGTCCAACCCGTATCTGCTCAGCAACAGCGCCTTGTTCCCATCTCTCGCCAACACCACCCATCCGATCTCTGTGCTGTCATCTCCCTCACTGGTCTGCGGATAATGACCAAATGGTACATAGTTCCCTACGCTGTACTTTACTTCCTTAGCAAGGTTATGGTCGTTTGTCAGCAGGCTGTCCACATCCTTGTAGTCTTTGATCCCGCTGAATATGGACAATGCACCTGTATAATCTCCGGCTGCAGTCAATGCCTTTGCCTGCAGATACCTTGTTTCCTTGATTTGTGTAGCTGCATCGGAATAGGTGTCCAACGCTTTAAACGCTGCGATGGCTTCTTCGTATTTCCCCGCCTGCTGCAGTGCCACGGCATTGCGGTAATTGTTACCGGGTATGATGACCAGCGTCACCACAAGCACAGCAGCAATCACCAACAACGCAGCCATAACACCAAGGAATGTATTCCGCTTCTTTTTCGCTGCTGCGGCTTCCGCTAAGCGCCGCAGTCTCTCTTCCGTCTGCCGCCTGACCTCCTGCTCGGCAGCCATACATTCTTCATAGCGCTTGCCTGCCTTGGCGCGCAGCTGATCAACATCGCGATAGCCGCTCAGATCAGCCTCAGCAAGCTTCCTCTTTGCGGTTTCCCATTTGCTGCTCTCTTCACCGGCTTCTTGAATAGCCTTCTGAGCATCCGAATACAGGTTTTTCCGAATGTCTTCGGCTGTTTTACGACAATTCTCGGCCCGGCTCTTCGCATCAGAATAAGCAGGGATGGATTCAAACTTATCAGCAACTTTATCCAGTTCTTTCGCGCTTAAACGCTGCCTGCTCCTATTCACCAATTGATTATAGATGTTCTTTTGCCGGGCCTGTTCAGCTAATGCTCGACACTGGCCTACGCATTTTTGCGCTTCTTCATCTTTTATTTGTTCGAACATGGAAGCAGCAGCATTATAGTTCTGCTCTGAGACATCTCCCGGCTCATTATTGCGGACGGCTTGCTTGAACTGAGCCTCATTTTGTTGGCTGTTCTGGCGCCTACCTCCATTAGCTCTTTGTCCCGTTGATGTCAGACACGCTGCTTTGTAGGCTGCAAGTTCTGAATCCAGCTGAGGGCGATATGAATCGGGCAATGTAGCCATCGCAACGGCACAATCGTATGCATAATTCCGAATTTGAGTTGTAACTCTTGTTTTAACTTGAGAAATGTACTGGTCATATGTGGTCTTCTGCTGTGGATTGGCAAAACGAACAGCCTTCTGCCAGTCAGCATTATCCTGATAAAGAAACGTTGTGTTAGCCAGGTCCTGTTCTTTTCGCAGACCGAAAGCTACACATACTTTTGCCGCATATGCTGCAGAGCATTCTGGATCAATATCCAATACACGATCCAAGTACTCAGCTGCATTTTTGAAATCACCGTCTTCCATGAAAAGATGTGCTCTTTTTAACAAGCTTTCTGTATTTGCTCCGAAAGAAGCCGGCTGGGCTACGGTCTGCACATTGGGGGATTTCTGTTCCTGTTCCGTAATCTTCTTAATGCCGCGGATCAGATCCTGCATGAAGCCCAATTTACTCATATCCTGAGCCTGCAGGTGTGAAAACTCTTCCGGCAAGTCGTACGGATCCATATCACGATAGGCTGGTACAAGGGTCTTGTCCGCACCTGCACGAATAAGGGCAAGGTAGCGGCTCCATTCATTCTTGACCCATACTGCGTTGAAGTACTCTGGCTTGGTACCGAGCACAACCATGACCTTCGCGCTGTTCAGGGCGGCAAAGATGTATGGCTCATACGCTGTTCCGATTTTATCCTCCAGCGTAATGCGGGAGAAAAATACCTTGAATCCCTCATTGGTCAACTGATGATATAAATCATTGGCCAAAACGCTGTCAGGGGTTCTGCGTCCATTTGCATCCGTTTCCTTATAACAGATGAAGACATCGAAAGGTTTCTCCTGCTTGGAAATAGCGAGGATTCCCTTCTGGATTTCATCGATTGCTTTTGCCTCTTCTTCGTAAACACTGCGCTGCGCAGCATCCGCATATTCAAGTGCAGATTTGTAATCTTCGTCGGCAAGGATGGAGGTATATTGAACACGGTTTACAGTCGGAACCCGCTTATGAGTTGCCGGATCTTCGACATATTCAATACCATAGCGGCAAAGAACCAGAGACCAATAAGCCTCAGCGTCTGTGCGATCTTCCTGAAGGATGTTCTCGAAGATCGCCATGGCTTTATCGTATTCATTTTGGCGCCGGAAGTGGTTCGCCCGGTCGTACAGGTTTGCCCGTTTATCATTATCCAGCTTGGGAAGTGTCTGTTTTGTCAAGCAATAAGGACATTCCGCTACTGTTGCCCCTTCTTCCAGACTCATTTCGCCGCCGCACATCTTACACTTGAACACAATCATTGGGAAAGCCTCCTCGCTTATATATCAATCAGTCTGATGTTATACAGAGATTTCATATTGCTTTTACGGGAATGTTGAATTTGATCTCCGCTTCCTTCATCTTCACGATCGGTCTCCTTTACTTCAGTAATACCAATGTCCCAAACATCTGGATTACCAAAGATCACTCCTCTTATACCCGGCAATTTCCACCTTCGGCGGAGCGCAGGGGAATTTATTCCCCTGCACCCCTCCTCTGCGGACGGCCCACTCTGTATTTCCTACACCCTGTAGATTTTCAGATATCTCCTGTTCCACTTGTCTCTTTATACTGTCTGCAAAAGATTAAAGATCAGAATATATCAGATTCAAGATTGATCCACAAAGCGGGGCGGACACAACCATCGACGAGGCTGACTTTGTGCCCGAAGAGAAAGCCGTCGGGGGTCACGTACGCGGCACTGATCTGAGTGCTGTCGGGGGAGCGCAGCCACCACCACCCTGCTTCCATGCCGTCTCCCGTCATGTAGTTATTGTTTGTATATGCCCCCTGCTTGAGCGCATAGGCAGTCGGCGCGACGCGGGATTCCGTGTTATTGCTGTTATTTCTCGTGACGCCTAAATACTTGTTTGCCTCGGTGTAGCTCAGCAGGAATACCTTGTCCAGCGTGTTGTTCCCGCCGCTAGATCTAAAACCGCTGTACCCCTGACCGCTGCTGTTGTCCACGTTCGTCAGCAGGATGCCTGCCTGTTCCTGTGCTGTAAACGCTTTGTTCAGGAACGTTCCGTTCAGCCACGTACGTAACGTACAGTTTTCCCAGGTGATACTTGTTTCTTCCGTGTTGTAGGGCTTCGCGTCCAGGCCGTACCGGCTCAGCAACAGCGCTTTGTTCCCGTCCCTTGCCAACACCAGCCACTCAATCTCCGTGTTGTCATTTCCTGCGCCGGTCTGCGGATAATGCCCAAACGTCACATAGTTCCCTACGCTGTACTTCGCGTCCCGTGCTGCTATTACTGCTGCTGCTGCTGCTGCAAGATTATCGTCATTCCCCAGCAAACTGTCAGCATCCTTATAGCCCTTCATGCCAATAAGGATTGTTGCAGCGCCGGCATAATCGCCTTTCGTGGTCAGGTCCTTTGCCTTCAGATATTTCGTTTCAGTGATCTGCGTTGCAGAATCACTATACCCGTTCAGCGCCTCAAACGCTGCGATGGCTTCTTCGTATTTCCCCGCCTGCTGTAGCGCCACAGCTGCTGGATAGTCCCGCTGTTGGATGCCCTCCCGGCACGCTTCGATCTGCGTTGCGGAATCACCGTACCCGTTCAGCGCCTCAAACGCTGCGATAGCTTCTTCGTATTTCCCCGCCTGCTGCAGTGCCACAGCGTTCCGGTAATTGTTACCGGGAATGATGACCAGCGTCACCACAAGCACAGCTGCAATCACCAGCAGAGCAGCCATAACGCCAAGGAATTTATTCCGCTTCCTTTTCGCTGCTGCGGCTTCCGCTAAGCGCCGCAGTCTCTCTTCCGCCTGCCGCCTGGCTTCCTGCTCGGCGGCCACACATTCCTCGTAGCGCTTAGCTGCTTTGGTACGCAGCTGCTCGACATCACGGTAGCTGTTCAGTTCAGTCTCAGCAAGCTTCTTTTTTGCAGTTTCCCATTTGTTGCTCTCTTCGCCGGCTTCGTTCATGGCGCGGACAGCAGCGTCATACAATCCTGTTCGAATGGCCTCTGCCTTATCCACACAAGCCTGCGCTTTCATCTTTGCATCCTTGTAATCCGGCACAGTCAGGAACTTCCTGGCTGCCTCCTCCAATCCGGAAGGGCGATTCTGCTCGCTGTCGCGTATGCTAGCCGCAGCCAGGTAAATGGCTTTCTGCCGGGCCTGCTCTGCCAGCTGGAGGCACTGCTTCGCCCGCTCTTTGGCCTCCGTGTCTCCAATGGCATCGAACATGGCAGCGGCCGTCTTCAGAGCGGATTCTGAAACATCACCCGGTTCGTTGGACTTCACTGCCTGGTTGAAGGTATTCTCCTTCATCTGGCTGTCCGCCCGGCGGCTTCCGTCTGCCCGCTTTCCTGCGGAACGGGTGCAGGAGTCCCTGTATGCAGCCAGCTCCGCGTCAAGCTTTCCTCTGTCAGCACTCGGCAGGACTGCCATCTCCACGGCGCAGTCCCAGGCGTAGTCCCGAATCTGCCGGGTTACCCGCTTTTTGACCTTCGCAGCATAGCCTTCATAGACGGCTTTCTGCTGAGGATCAGCAAAACGCAGGGCCTTCTGCCAGTCAGGGTTGTCTTCATATTGGAAGGTGGTATCCGCAAGCCCGGCCTCCTTACGAATACCAACGGCAACGCAGACCTTTGCCGCATAGGCGGGCACATATTTCGGATCGATGTCCAGCACACGATCCAGATACTCTGCCGCGCTGTTGAAATCACCGTCTTCCAGGAACAGACAGGCGCGCTGCATCAGGCTGGCTACACCGGGAGCTGCAGCATCGAGTGCCGTGGTCTGTACCACCTGCCGGGCAACTCTTGTCTGCTCCGGCTTCTTCTCTGTCTCCAGCACCTTCCGGATGCCCCGCAGCAGGTCCTGCATGAAGCCGATCTTGCTCATGTCCTGGCTCTGGAGACTGGAAAGCTCATCCGGCAGATCATAGGGATCCATGCCGCGATAGCAGGGGATCAGCAGGCGTTTCCGGTCCTTCGCCATCAAGGCCAGGTAGCGGCTCCACTCGTTCTTCACCCAGACAGCGTTGAAATACTCCGGTTTCGAGCCGATGACCACCATCACCCTCGCCGACTGCAGCGCCGCGAAAATGTACGGCTCGTATTCCTGTCCCAGCTTATCCTCCAGGGTGATCCGGCTGAAGAAGACCTTGTAGCCCTGTTCCGTCAGGCCGTAATAGACCTCCTGCGCCCACTGGCTGTCGTGGGTGCGCTGTCCGGATTCGTCGGTTTCCTTGTAGCAGATGAAGACGTCATAGGGCTTTTCGTTCTGGGAGATGGCCAGGATGCCCTTCTGGATCTCCGCAATGCGGGCAGCCTCCTCCTCATAGAGTCGGCGGCTCTCGGCGTCCGGGGCGTACTGCACGGCGGCCTTGTAGTCCTCGTCAGCCAGAATGGAGCTGAGCTGCACCCGGTGACAAGTGGGGATGCGCTTGCCTGTGGCCGGATCCTCCACATACTCGATGCCGAAGCGGCTGAGCACTGCTCCCCAGTGGGCCTCGGCGTCGGTGTCGTCCTGCTCGAGGATCTTCTCGTAGGCGGCAACCGCCTTGTCAAATTCGCACTGCCGGCGGAAGTGGTTCGCCCGGTTGTAGCGGTTCAGCTTACCCTCGTCGTCCGCCCTCGGTATGGTGGACGTGCTGCCGCAATATTCGCAGGTGCCATAGGTCGCGCCTGGATTAAACTCGATGTCTCCGCCGCACATTTTACATTTGATGATCATCATGCATGCCCCTTCCGTCACTTATTCAGCGAACAAATCCGATTTCTTTCCGCAAGGCACCCGGTCAGTTTAGAGCACAGTTTTCCTGCTGCTTCGATATCACCGTCAACCACGGCTTGCTGAATGTCTTTCAACTGCGCAGCCATATCCGCTTCCATCTCGGCGGTTTTATCGGACGTGACAGGATCACTGTATCGGAATTCATCTGCCAGTTTCTTCAGCGTTTTCCCCAGGACTTCATCATTACACTGGTTTGCAATCGAGGAAGAAAGCGATTGCAGTTCGCGGATACTGGCCACACTCTTTTTAATCTGGCCATCCTGACGGACGATCTCATCCCTCATGGTTTCCGCAGTAATGCAACCCACAACTGCCAGCACAAACAAGAGAATGTTTACAAGAACTACTACCCACAGAGGAAGGAACTTGGCAAGGGCAATCTCGATAATGCTGACAATCAGTTGGACGACAAGGTAATAGATGCCAAGCCTCGCAATGGGAAACCCATAGAAGCGGCTTCTGGCATCACCTTTTCCGCTGAAGGATGTCCGGAAAATATAAATCTGGAACAGGATAGCGATCACGCCACAGCAATACGCAACCCAGAACACCGGCGTTTTTTCAAAAGGAATTACAAACGCAATTGCTGTGAACGCAGCAAAAAGAACAGCAATAAGTATCCATCCACGAATGGTATCCTTCTTACCGGTCATGATTACTCACCCCTCCTCTTGCCGCAGTTGGAACAGAAGTTGCCAAGGATCCCTTTTTGCCCGCAGGAGCAATCCCAGCCAGCAGCCGGTTTCTTAGCTCCACAATTGGAACAGAAATTCCCGGTTATTCCTTTCTCCCCGCAGGCACAATCCCATGTGTCAGCCGAGGCAGCAGGAGCAGGCCTTTTTGCTCCGCAGTTCGAACAGAAGTTCCCGGTTATTCCTCTCTGCCCGCAATCGCAATCCCAGGTATCTGTGCCCATAGGAGCTGTTTGCTGCAGCTGCGGGTTGAGTCCTTGCATCATACCTCCCAGTTGAGGCGCAATTGCGCTGGCGGCAGCCATACCGACGCCAAGGCCCAGCATATCTCCCACGATGCTGCTTCCTCCACCTCCACCGGAGACAACAGGCCCCATGTTTCCGATGCCTTCAGCATAGGACTTCTGAACTTCAGCCTGCAGAACATCACGCTGGGTATATCCTTTGGCCCGCATGATTTCAGCCTCTGTAAGGCCCGCCATCCGCTGAGCCTGAGCTTCTGCCTGTGCTCCGATGACCTTTCGCTCAGCTTCACGTTTGGCGATTTCAGTTTCCGTTGTCTGCCTCTGCATTTCTGCTTCACGATGCGCTGCTTCAATGGCAGCCTTGCTCTGCTCCTCGGCAGTTCTGTACATCGTCTCGCTTTGAGCCTTCGCAGTCCTTACCGCTGCTTCAGCCTGATACATTCTGGTCTGCAAAGTGATAGTATGCAGTTCACGTATCCGTCTGAAGTTTGGATCTTCCTCCGGCAGAACAACATTGGTTACGAAGAATTCCGGGATGGTCAGGCCATATTCCTCGAATCCCGGGAGAATCGCCTCCCGCAGGCTGGCAGAAATCACATCCAGTTTCGCGTCAATCTCAAGAATATCAATCGCATCTTTGTTGATTGCATTGGGCAGATTGACTTTAACGGCCGTAGTGATGAGCGGTCGGAAAGAGGATTGAAGAGATTTGGTCAGTCCAGGACCTTCCTCCCAGGATATGCCCTTCATGGTTCCAACGAGTTTGATCAGCAGCTTTCTGCTGTTGGAAACCTGAACATTCATCTCGCCAGACGCACCGAGCTGAAGCGGTACTCCGGTTAAGGGATCAATAAAGCGCACCTTTTCCGGGGTTCCCCACTTGATTGCCATCTGGACTGTCTTGTTAATAAAGTAAACCTCAGAGTGGAAAGTTCCCTCTGTGTCAGTTGGCAGATTATATGCTTTTTCAAGAAGGGGAAGCTGCTGCGTTTCAAGTGTATAGCGTCCCGGGCCAAAAAGATCCAGTGCCTGACCGTCCTTGAAGAAAACTGCTTCCTGGCTCTCATGAACAATCAGCTGAGAACCATAGTTGAAATCCTCAATGGGGTGTTTCCAGATAAAAGTGCTGTTATCGCCCTCGTACTTGATGATGCTTGCCAGCCCGTCTTTCCGGATCTTCTCAGAAACAAGCCGCTCCTGGACATCATTCTCATAGTCACAAACCGGGCACACAAAAGTTGAGGCGCTTCCTGCAGTTGAAAGCCTGATTCCACACTGCTTACAGGAGAACACCTGCAGTTTTTGCTGATCAGCAAGCGTGTTCACCTTTCCCTGGCATATAGGGCACACAGCGTCCGCACCTTTAGTCTGGTCATAAACGATCTGATTGCCGCAGTGGGGGCATTGTGTTGCGGCAAGTTTATCCGTCCGAACGTCGATGGTGTTTCCGCAGGAACACTCAATCTTTTTCCGTGCGAAGAAGCCAGTTTTTCCTTCAGCGTATTTCCCGCATTTGGGACATGCAATTGCAAACTTTGCCATTGGGCTGCCTCCTTATTTATCGTTGATTTCCATGTTCTCAAGGGCGAACTCCATGGACATAACGAGAATCTCGTTTCTCGTTCGTCCTGTATCGGTCGCAACCTGATCGATAACTGCCAGCATTTCCTTCGGCAGCCTCAGGGAAATGACCGATGTTTCCCCGCCAAACTTATGCGGACGAATAACCAGCTTTTTTTCTGCCATGCCGTGCATCACTCCATTAAAAATATTCAAAACCTGTTGTTCAGATTCTCCATTACCAAAATGTTGAATACATTGTAGCACAATTGTATGCGGCTTACAAGATCAAACCGTGAAAGAACTATTTTTTGTTGTATGTGAACAATACATATTTCCAATGACCCGTACAGGTCTCCATATCCTGCTAACATTTTCAACTTCAGCTGGGAAAAGCTCTCTGGAAGCGAGACTCCCCCTGGATCTATTACGATCCCATGAGTCTCTTCGGTTGTTTACTACAAACTTTCTCTGTTTTATATAATAGTTTGCATTATAATACGAACTTTTATTGATTTCGGTAAAAGTTTGTAGTACAATCATTTCCGGAGGGATCCATATGATCAAAAGAAATCGCTATCTGAACCAAATCATGCCATTTATTGACAGCGACCTGATCAAGGTGATTACCGGTATCCGTCGCTGTGGAAAATCCATTATTTTGCAGCAATTGACTGATGAACTGTCCCGAAAAACGGATAATATCATTTCCCTGAATTTCGAAACCAAACGAACCCGTGCCATGCTTCCGAATGCAGAAGCAGTCATCCGGTATGTAGACGAACACCGAAAGGCTGGACTGTGCTATATTTTCCTGGATGAGATCCAGGAAATAGAGAACTGGTATGAGGTATGCCAGACCCTGAGGCTGGAAGATTGCTCTGTTTTTATCAGCGGCTCAAATTCCAAACTGCTTTCATCCGAATTTACGAGCGCATTGAGCGGGCGATATGTTTCTTTCCAGGTTCATCCTTTTGTATGGAGAGAACTGCAGGAGTATGCGGCTGAGCTGAAGCGTGACCTGTCCGTTTCTGATTATCTGGTCTGGGGAGGCTTTCCCAAACGACTGGAATTCGAAGGGGAAGCAATGATCCGCTACCTGGAGGATATTGATGAGACGATCATTTATAAAGATATCATCCGCCGGTTTAAAATAAGAAAAGAATCTCTGTTTCGTGCCGTTGCAGACTTTGTTCTTCGGTCCAACGGAAGAATTGTTTCATATAATTCAATTTACAAAGCTGTGAAGCAGCAAGAGAAATGCTCAGAAAAGACGATCATGAAATATGTGGAATACCTTGAAAAAGCTTTTGCAACTGAATTAATGAAGCAGTATTCCATAAAAACAAAAAAGGAGCTGCAATTCCACAAAAAATGTTATGACGGAGATGTGGCACTGAATTCGATTCGTTGTCCGAATAATCGCTTCGATATAGATCATAATTTGGAAAACATCATCTATCTTGAACTGATCTGGCGAGGCTACAGCGTGAAACTATATGACAACGCCGGAAAGGAAATCGACTTTATTGCTTCCAAAGCCGGGAAGGAGTACCTGATTCAGGTCGCTCACAGTGTGATCGACGAGAAAGCATACCAGCGGGAATTTAATGCATTCAATGGCCTGGATAATGAACGCCAGAAGATTCTGATCACAAATGACGATATAGACTATTCTACAAGCACAGTCAGACATATCCGGCTGAAAGATTTTTTGGAATGTGAAGAACTGTAAACTGAGATTGCGGTCCGCCGGTAAATGAAATACCGCCTGCTGTTCAGCAGGCGGATATGGAATCCGGGGAACGATCCGAGCGTCAGCCCGGTGGGCTGTCCGGCACAGCCGGAAGCGAGGTGAGTTCCTCAATCGAAGCAAGCAGCGGGCCCAAAGGCCCGATGCGCCGACTGAGATTGCGGTCCGCCGGCTAAT
>OCVV012872526.1_pt1 | contig 15456 bp, 19 predicted proteins | sample 1539721 | NCBI WGS metagenome assembly OCVV01 (sample SAMN02144230, study PRJEB22623) | gut metagenome | biome: sheep rumen | host: Ovis aries | place: New Zealand
AAGCACTGACACCACCTTTCATAAAGAAAGTTACGCTTTGTAACCTCCTTTGATAGTGATGTGTGTGTGTGTGTGTGTGTGTGTGTGTGTCACACAGTACCGCGTGTTTCAACATTGTGTTTTCCTCCTTTTAAAGATTATCAATATAATTTTCAAAATCTTCTAAAATTGTGAAGTCTGCATCATCTTTATAGATAGCCTGCTTAAATACATTAAGGCATTTTTTTAACCCTGTTTTAATGTTATTGATTTGATTCATCTTTGCTAAAAGCTGATCTTCAAGTGATTGAACTTGTGACGGTGTTAATGATGGCCTGTTGAAAGTGTTAAAAGCAGTTTTGAAATGAAGCATATTCGTAGTGACTGTTGTATCATCTTTAACATATTTAAAAGATAAATAAAATCCATCCGAATTTAATACATCGCCTGGCACTGTAACAAAGTTGTCTTCAAACACTACATCATAATCATTTTGCATATCATCACTCGTAAATCTTGCTATTTTCGTTGAATTATCATCTAACCAGATACCGGATTGTACAATTTGAATATCAGGATAATTTATAGCATATTGTGCAGTTTCAGTAGTCCACGCATCGTTTTTGGCAACTTGATCATCTAAATATACTGCTAGCATATACTCACCTCTTTTCTAATCGATTATTTTTGAAATATCCTTTCTAAAATAGTTTGAACCTACAATTATTTGTGACTCTTCCGGTGATACAAGATCAATCGTCATTTTATTTACAGGAAGTCTAGCTAAAAATACTAAAGGATTTGGATTAGTGTCAAATGTATAAATATCCACCGAGTCATAAATATCAATTTTATTTTCATTTTTAGACATGAAGCTTTTGTCAATAGCTTTCAAATCATAGCTGATGTCATTAAATTGCCCTTGTAGAAGTCTTCTTGCATAAAAATCGAGCGTTCCCAAATGCGCAATTGGATCACCGTCTTTAACTTTTAATAAGCTAAAGCCTATCTTAAAAAAAAGCTCCTCATAGATATAATAATATTTTTGATTAGCGTGTATTGGATCATCGATTGGTTCATCTGTATCCGGATCCACAAAAGTAATCGCTGAGTACAGATCACTAAAATTAACATCTGTTACTAAATCGATAAGATTCTTTTTTGATTCTATTTTTTGAACTGCATCATTCGTATCTATAAAATCCTTATTATAGAAAATTGGAATCACGTTATATGGTGCATATTTTGGATCGCTTGTATATACCAGCTTTATATTTAATCCGCTTAACTCCAAGAATTTTTGAATAATGTCATAACATGACACATATTCAAAACTGTATTTTCCTGTCTCTTCATCATAATTTGATGAAAATTCCGTCCAATCAACATGATCAAAATACTGATAAGAATCACCATCATTTAACAGGAATCCAAAAGAACCAGATTGTGGATCGTCATCATATGTATAGAATCTTTCAATATTAAGCTTTCTCAAATCTTCTTTTTCTTCATCGTAGGCGGGATTTCCATTTCTAAAATGAAAATGCTGTGGTAGATCAGTATTGAATGCCGCAAGAAGAATTTTTCTCGAATTTGCAAGATAATCATCACTAAAATAATTCTGATTAAGTTTTGCTCTATACCCTTTCAAAAACTCCAAAGCGCCCGCAAAAGTTATTTTCATGAATTGATCGTAATCTATTGTAAATGACTGTCTTTTTCCATAAAAAATGCAGTTCTCGTCCTTGATGTCGCCATCGTAAACACGAATATAAGATAGAGAATCTTTCATATATCTATATCCTAGGTTATTTGGATAAACACCAAACGAAAATTTGGAAGGTGTATTAGCTTCTTTTTCAAGTACTGGCTTAACCAAAACCATATCATCTTTTACCATGTCAAATATTTCAAGATCGTGCATCTTTCGATCATCATAATCAGAATAAGTCAATATAACATGATATCTCATAGTGCTGTATACCTCCACCATATTTTTTTATTAACACTATCATCATCAATGATGATAGTGTGATATCGTGATTCTGCATCCTCAGGATCTTTCACTGCATTTTCATAATAAATAACTGTTGGTGCAATGCCTGTATCAATTTCATAGGTGCCTTTCTTGTCGAAAATAGCATAGCATTCTTTTTCTTTGTAGGGTTCTAAATCTCCATCGAATTCAATTTCTAGATAGTCGCTATTGTATTCATTAGTTTTCACATTCAGATAACCTGAGTAGGTGTAAGATGGATCATCATCGCATCTTATTGTGCATTTATTTCCTGCTAAAAAAAGATTAATCTGAGTCAGGATATTCTTGTACGATTCAAATTTTTTTGATGATGAAAAATATACGAATTTCCATGTTGCCTTTCTCCTTTGAAATATTGGATATTCATACAACCAAAAAGTTGCATCTAATGTATTTTCAGGCAATCCCGGAACTTCAATAAATTTCTTGACTTGCTCCGGTGTCTCAATTGATTGTGATATCATATATAATCCAAAGTCTTCAAAAGTGTGAATACTTCTAGCTATATTTGATAAGGATTCTACATGTATTGTGATTCCGCTTTTTTTAAGATCATACATATATTATCATCTCCTGATTCTCGTAGAATATCTAAATCCTAGCTCACTATCGATTTTTGAGATAAGTCCACCGACAAGAGTATTCTTATCTAAGTATATATCAGTTGATTTTGCTGCAATTTGATCAAGCTTCTGATCAATTCTTGATAGAATTGCTGCGCCGCTTGCATTAGCGATATCAGATAATAATCGATCGTGTGAATAGACTATCTCTCTTCCAGCTTCGCCACCGCCTAAAAAACTTCCGCCTGCTTTTCCGAAAATAGTTGCGTTATCAAGCATATATGGATCGTTCATGGCTTTTGCATACCATTTAATTCCAACAGTAGGAATTGATGGCGGATTCAATGAGAATTTACCTTTTAATGAAAAATGTGGCAATTTAATATGTGGCAAGCTAAATGAAAATGCACTTTTTAATTTTCCCGGAATTGATTTAACATGTTCAGCTACCTTTCCAGGCAATTTGCTGATTGTATTTGAAACAGTGCTAACAATATTTGGCATTTTGAAATTAAATGCGCTTCTTAATTTTCCCGGAATTGAAGTTACAAAACCTGATACTTTTCCGGGCAATCCGCTAAGTGCACTTGTGACCCAGCTCAAAATATTTGGCATTTTGAAAGTGAATGCATTTCTTAATTTTCCCGGTATTGAAGTTACAAATCCTGCTACCTTTCCGGGCAACCCGCTGATAGCACTTGTAACCAATCCTAAAATATTTGGCATTTTGAAAGTGAATGCGCTGGCAAGTTTCGATGGTATGGAGCTTACAAACCCCCATATTTTTGATGGCAATCCGCTAAAAAATGATATTGCGCTAGAAAAAGCGCCTGAAATTATGCTACCTATAGTTGATAAGGCACTGCCTATACCACTACCAATAGTTCCAAAAAATGAAATAATTCCTGAAACTGCACCTGATACAGTGCTGACAATAGCATTTACTACTGTCATAACTCCGTTTCTGAACCATTCGCACTTATTCCATAGCAGCACCAGCGCCGCAATCACTGCTCCAATTGCAACCGGAATTATCAGCATTGGCGCAGATATACCCGCAATTATAGGTGCAATCGTACTTAATGCGCTTGAAATCACACCAACAGCGCTTATAACTTTACCAACTATAATCAACACCGGTCCTATAGCTGCAGCTAATGCACCAAAAACCACAATGCCTGTTTTAACAGGCCCCGGCAAGCTAGAAAATCCACTAGCAAATGCGTTGAAAAACTGAGCCGCCTTTTCCATAACTGGCGCAAACGCTTCTCCAATCGCTTCACCAACTGCTCCCATCGCAATCTGCACGCTATTGGATGCAGTCTTGAATTTGTCAGTACCATCAAGCATAGCAGAATATGTTTTATCAACACTGCCACCCGAATCTTCCATAGTGCTTGCAAGATCCTTGAAGTTAATCGTACCGTTTTTAACCGCTCCGTAGATCTGATCGCCTGACTTACCAAAAAGCTTGTAGGATTCGGTTAATCCATCAACACCGCCCTTACCATTAAGTATCGTATCTTGAAGATTTGAAAGCGCCTGATTGAGTGGTATTCCGTCCTCTGCTGAATTTTTTAATGCTTTTCTAAGCCCATTCATAACCGTTTCAGAATTTGCACCAGATTTTTCAAGTTGCCCCATCAATGTTGCACTCTGATTAATGTTTAAGCCCATTTTCTGAAAGGCTGTTCCGTTCTGAATCAATCCATTCAGCAATGAATCCATGCTTGCTCCGGTATCTTGCCCGACTTTATTCAACCTATCTAAAAGGCTACCTGCATCCTTTGAATTTTGTCCAAAAGTGCTCAACGCTTTTTGAGTCAAGTCAACAGAATTTGACACATCAGTCTTATTAAGTGTTGCAAATTTAACAAATTTTGTAGACAGTTTTTCAAGTTCAGTGCCTGTCAATCCAAACCTTGTATTGACTTCACCGACCGCTGATCCGGCAGTTGAAAAATCTGTTGGAATTTTTGTAGCAATTCTTTTAACGCTATCTTCCATTGACTTAAGCGCTGTACCCGATGCCCCTGTTTTGGTTACGATTGTATCTAGTCCTTCATCAACTTTATTGAAAGCTATGACAGCCGCGGTTGAAAATACTGTAATAGGTGCAGTCAGGTTTCTAGAAAATGCTTGTCCTGTTGCTTGAACTTTTCCACCAAATTCCTGCAGCTTATCACCAACTGCCTTGAATTTTTGTGACAGCGTAGACACATCCGCGCCGCTGAGCTGATCAAGTTCGGCTTTAGCTTCATTTGCTCTAGTCTTGATTTTTTCAAGTTCAGTTTCAGCAGAATTAAGCTGAGTGCGCATCTTTTGAGCTTCTGTACTATTTTTTCCGTATGCCTGCTCGGTCTGAGCTAATGCTTCTTTTGCAGCATCTACTTTTTCTTTTTGCGTGTCATACTGCGCATTAAGATTTTTAACTTTATCCTGCAAATAGGCTTGCTTGTCTCCGGTATTCTTGAATTGTGCTTCATTCAGTCTGAATTCCGATCTTAATTCGCGCATGTCTGAATTCATCTCTTTGACTTTTGATCTGAATTCCTGATTTATCACTTTAAACGTGACTTTAAGCTCTGTATCAGCCATATTCATCTCTCCTTTCTATAAAAATTATTTTGAACTTTTTCTTTTTTTAGGATTATTTGCATATGCTTTATAAGCGGCGATGTCATCAGCAATGTATTTTACCGATGCCCATTCTTCATTCCAAAAAATGTCCTCAGGCACTCCATAAATATGTACATATGCAACGTATAAATCCCAAATATTCTCATATTTTATTTGAGGGGTTCTATACTCATTATTTGATGTTGCTGTTACTCTTTCAAACGCTTTTTGGAATTTCCTTTTTTTGGTGCTTTTTGTGAGATTAATGAATAAACAATGTCCAAGATCGTTGACAAGTCCATCGGAAGTGAATCAATCATTTCATCTAGTGTATACTGCTTCTGATTTGGCACACCTTTATGTGCAATATAGATAACTTTATTCATTTCTTCTAACGTTGGTGTCTGCCCCTGCGCAAACGATGTAACAAGTCTAGAAATAGAATGATCACCGGTTTCTTTTTCATAATCGACTGCGTTTCTCATCGTAAGCATTAATTTTAATTCTTCACCGTCATTTAATAAAATTTTTTCCATTTTTCTTTTCTCCTGTTTTTTAAATATATTGATAGAAGCGCTATTAAGCGCTTCTTTTATTATCCACCAATATCAAATGAATTATTATTACCAGTCCAGCGTGCCTGACCATCCCACGATTCAAAAGTGACACCTTCTCCAAGATCTTCCTTGAATTCAGTGTAGTACATATTTCCAAGTGCATCAGTCGCAAAACCAATTTCCATTTCAACTTCTGCTACTTCTTCCGCTTCATCATCAATTTCAATTTCAGGAAGTCCATTTAACGCGCAGTTTGGATAGAGCTGATATTCCTCAGCATTTTCTTCATTTGATACAATACATTTATATTTGAATGTTTTGAAAATGTCTGTTCCTTGTGCTGCAACATTATTTTTTACAAGCATGGATTTCATTTTTCTTGCAACTGCAACAGGCACATGAACATTAAGCGTTAATGTTCCTTCACCTGTCGGTTTTGACTTCTTTAATACTGTACGTCCTTCACATTTTTTAGTAATGTTTGTGACTTCAAATTCTCTTGACATCTTACCAACGCATCCGAAAGATGATGCGCTAAATTCATCGTCAAATTGAATAAGTGCGCTTCGCACATTAAACTCATTAAAATCAATGTTTAAATCTCTCATTTTTTTCTCCTTTTTTTAAAGATTTTTTTCTATATCTTCAATCAGTTTTTGAGTAATCTCATCGTATGACTTTTGAGCGCCATTTTCAAAAAACTTTTGAGCGCCTTTCTTTTTTGCCTTTCCTTGACCTTGATCAGGGAAAAAGAGATAGCTAAAAGCCTTTTTTGTAGCTACACTGAACCCCAAATTCACAAGAATTTTGTTTAACGGATTCGACATTTTAGCGTGTTTTTTTTTGGCATTTGAGACAGGCATAAGATTTACGATTGCTTCGCTCATTGTGTCTGCACCGCTTTTTAAGGAATCATTTACAATTTTTTCAGTGTCACCATCAATTTTAGAAAGCATCTCATTGATCTGCTCTAGATCATCTTTTTCTAATTCATATTTGACAGCCATCAGCAAATGCTCCCAACTTTTATTTTAAAATACATGGTTATCATCTCGACTTTATCCTGTGATGATGATTTATTGAAACTGTTGTAAGATACACCTTTTGATGCTTCATAAATGAGATTGAGTTTTTTCATTTCATCAATGATTTCAAACTCTATTCCTTCTTTAACATAGTCTTCATCAGCATAATTTATCGCTATCTCCTGATACCATGCGCCATTTGATTTAACTAAATCAGAACGCTGCACCACGATAAACTCCCATCGATTGTTTTCTATGTCTTTTGGCATAATTGTGCCGTAAACAACTACATCAGTTATATTTTTTAGCGCTTCGACTACATTATTTAGCATCAACTTCATACTTGATACCTGCTTTCTCCAAATATAGATAGATGCAATCATTCTTGAATGATGCATCTGAATAGATCACATCATAAAATTCATCACTTTCAAAATAATCTGATATTTTGGCAATGCACGATGAAAGCTTCATGTTTTTAAAGAATGGAATGGATATCTTTTTTTCTAGCTTATGACCTGAAACCTCAGCATTGATAAAATCATTATCTCTGTCTCTAATTGTTTCTAGTCTGAATGACAATTTAACAATTTCTTCAAGCGTGTTAGCTCCTGACTTTTTTGTAAAATCCTGCGCTTCTTTAATTTGCTTGTAGATAATCACATAGCCATCATTGAACACATTATCCATTTTCATCTTCCTTTTCATAAAGAAAGGCAAAATTCATCAGGTCTTCACGATAATTATCCTTGAATTCCTTAGCTTTTCCGCTTTTCTCATAAAGACATCTTTTGAATAGAAGACTTCTAGCGCCGTCTTCATTCCTGATAAAATCAGCATTCGGGTTTATCATTCTAAGCTCTCTAATGCCATTTTCCAAATACTCCAAAATTTTGAAGTCAGTATTCTCATCATCCCATGTAACATCAAGATATTTTTTTACATCAGGTAATAAGATCAAAGCTAATTCATTTATTTCTGTATTCATATTAGCTCCTTTCAAGATATTCTAGAAAGAGGTTTAACCCTCTTTCTAAAAATTATTCATCAGCTACGACTTTTACTCTTGCTGCAAAAGGTTTTAAGTTTGTGACATCTAATACAACTGAATCATTATTATCTTTCATGCGGCCATTAGCATAACCTTTTACTTTATATACACGCTGATCTTCGATGAATCTAGCTTCGTCACTTGACTGAATTACACCTTTACCATCAAGCGCTACTGCTAAGATATATCTTTCAGGCAATGCAAGTACTGCTCTATTTGTTGGTACGTGATTAGAAATTAATACATCTGTTGCAAATGGGAAATTATCATTAGTATATTCACCTGTTACGTGATTTCTATACTGTGAAGCTGGCAAGATCTTAGTTAAATATGTAGTCATATTACAGATCAATGCAACAGACTTGAATGATTTAGTTTTTTCGTTGAATCCTTCGCCAGGTTCAGTTTCACACATTTTAGCAATCTGTGCTAAGTAACCTGTAGTTGCATCGTCCATATCAGTAAAAGCGACAGGAGTTTTAGCTGTGTAAGTTCCACCTGCTTCACTTGTTAAATCCATCATCATACCAACAGGTTTGTTGTTTCCATCACCTGCAATGATAGCTTCTTCTAAGCCATCCAAGAACGCTTCCTGCAATACAGTTCTTACATAAGAGTCAATCCATTCAGGACCCAAATCAACAATATCTTCGCTTAAAAGGAAATAAGCACTTAATTTCTTTTGAGTAAGTTCAATATTTTCAAATTCAGCTTCGATTTCTTTTACAATTGCTGATGTAATATTACCAAAAACCGCAATACCGCTTTCTTTAGAAACAATAAATCTTGATGAGTATGTCAGATTTCTAAAATCGATTCTATCAAGAAGCGGATGATCCTGAATTAAATCATTGAATACTTCTTCAACAATTGTTACAGGCAATGCAACCGACACATTAGTTACTTCATTTTTAACTGATCTGATGAGCTTATCATAGAATTTGCTTTCATCGTTTGTGAGCTCTCTTACTAATCCACGCTTCGCTAGGATTTTGCTATCATTTGATTTTGCCATCTCTAAAATCTTGTTGTTTACTTCTTCATTGTACTTAACAAAATTTTCAGCAGCGCTTTTAGTATCTCCTGATTCTAAAGCCTGTTTAAACATCTCTAAATAATTCTTGTCATTATTCATCATTTTCTTTTTTCCTCTTTTCTATAGTTTTTTTAATTTGATGATTTCATTGAAAAAGTCGCTGATGATGTCTTCTTCTTTTTTTTCTTTATCATGGCTTTTAGCCATCACGCTTAATTTAGCGTATTTGTTGAAAACATTGTTTCTATCTTTCATCATATTTTCAGCATCTTTTTCTTCTTCATCATTGGTATCTTTATCTTCATTTGTTTTTGAATCAATCTTTTCATCCGCAAAACCAAATTCAATGCATTCATCAGCATTAAGCCATGTCTCTTCATCAATAAGTTCTTTTAGCTTTTCCTCAGTATCTTTGAATTTGGTCATGTATAAATCAATGCTTGACTGCATGAATTTGTCAAGATCATCTGCTACACGTCTTAGCTCTTTAGAATTTCCGACGGCATAAGTCCACATGTTATGAACCATGATATTTGAATATGGATAAACATAGACTTTATCGCAGATGATCGGAATCAATGAAGCGCAGCTTGCGGCCATGCCATCTATATAGCATGTCTTTGAACCTTCGTATCTCTGCAACATAGAAATAATACTATATGCTTCAAAGACTTCACCACCAACCGAATTAACATAGATGTTTAGATCACGTCCATTTGCTTCATCAAGCTTATCTTTTAGATAGCTTGAAGTCTTAATGATTTCAAATCTATCCCAGTCAAATTTACCACCAATTTCATCATAGAAATAGATGTCATAGCTGTTTTCATCAGTTTTCATTAAGATATTTGTTTTGATGTTGTTCATTATTATTCACCTCCTTTTTCTTCAAGATTTTCTAAACTTTTATTTTCTTCATTCATAATATTTTCAATCCTTGCATAATTCTTTGTAAGATAGTGTGCTTTAGCCCACGATTCATCAATATATGATAAGTCAGTTCTAGCTCTGACTTCATCAATAGACATATAACCACTAGAGATAAGCTTATCAATATTGCTAGCCTGTTTGAATATATCCACTGTTCTAACTTTTGAAGTATCAACGATGATACCATCGCCAGCAATGATTTCAGATTTTTCAAAAAGCGCATATTCTAGTGAATTTTTGATATCACTGTAAATCGGATTCATAACTTCACTGATAAGCTCATTCTTCGCTGTATCAAGATCAGTTGTATCTCCTGTCAAAAATGTAACAGGAATTCCAAAAACGTTAGCAACCATTTCAAACGCATCTTTTCTAATGCTGATGATATCAGCAATTGGAATAGTCGATTTCATAGACATTTCACCAAATGGTTCAAATCTTATACCTTTTGTTTCAATGATTGCGCTATCGCTTAATCCGATAATCGGATCAAGTGCAGTTTTCAGCTTTTCTTCAAGATCCTTTTGTTTGTTCTGATCGCCTGAAAAAGTTTTTTCAATTACGATTTTAATCTTTTTCAGGAATGATGATTTATATGTTTTGGCAGCATGAGTTATGATTGACTCATAAGCTCCAAAAACCATATTTTGCATATCATTAAATTTAGAATTGCTAATCTGCAGATAGATTACATCTCTTGATCTGAATGAAAATGGGAAACTGTAGTCTCCAACAATTACATTTGAAAATTCGTTGTCTACGTTCGCATATTCCGTTTTAGTGAATTCGTCAGCGATAAGATAATCTCCTTGAATATTCTTGATGATCAAACATTCACCATCGATAATAAGTTTTCTAGCAAGCTTCTTCTTGAATTGTGTAGCTGTCTCATTCTTGTTTGGTCGTACATTCCAGCGATACCACTCTTCCGAGTTGGTTATATCTCCGCCATATCTAAAAAGAAAATCGGTTCTCGATAGTGTCTTTCCGACAACGTCCGCAACAATTGATATAGCTAATTCAATGAAATTAAGCCTGAATTTTTCCGTTTCAAAATTGGAAGTGTTTAGATACATCGTCTTATGTTTTTCAAAAAAATCACTAAAAAAGCTTCTAAAACCTCTCAATGTTCTTTCACCTCCTTCCGTTTTTTAAGACAAAAATTTTTAACTGTATGTAAAGCTTGTGAACATGATATCTTCTATGTTCATTTCAATATTGTCTTCATCCAATTTTTCTTCAAGAGTCATCGCATTGACAAAACTCATGAAAGAGTCATTTTTTCTTGATTTTGGCTCTATCTTTTCATAAATGTAATTGCTCTTTGAATGCGGTACGCATTTTGTATTTGATACCGCCCATCTAAAAATTGGAAGATCATCACACCAGATATTTTTGTTTACGAATCTGCTTTCAATGACAGGCACCACTTTCAAGATATCGGACGGTCGCACCATCTTTAATACTTCTTTGTCATTGACATCTATTTGCAGTTCTTCCGAAAGCGCCTTTCTAAGAAGCGTGAATCTGAATGAATCGCATGCATAAGCTACAATATTCATTCCTTTTTTCATCATTTCTATAATTGCATTCGTAATAACATATGGCGATACTTCTACATCATCAATTAATGTAAACCACTCGTTTTTTGACCAGTCGTTCAATGGCGCTTTAATTCTTTTGAAGTCTCTCGACTGCTTATTGATCCAATTTCTTTGCAGCATAACAATGTCATCTTCATCTTTTGTGATAAATGAAACTGATGCACCATCAGTCAATTTTGTGTAGTCAATTCCAACAATCCATTTTTTGGATTGGATCAGTTTATTTATATTTCTTTTTTGCTTGTTGGTAGCCTTGACATATTCCCAACTAACGACAGGATTGTCTTCTTTTACTTCAGGAAGATTGAATCTTTTTGTTAAAAGATTATTCATTTTTGATGGTATATCGAGCGCATCATAATATTCATCCTGAATTTCCTGTTTCAATGACTGTCTAAATTCAATCATTGGATTAGCCTTGATCCATGTAGAAAAATCATGTATTTCTTCTTTGTCTTTAAGCTTATAAATCATTGGAAGAATTCTTAATGTGTTTTTACCTGTTTCAAGAATCTGCTCTGCTTTTTTAAGCATATCATCCAATGGACCATCTCTAACAAAACCGTTTGTTGTTATTTCAAAAATTCTAGGATGTTCTATCTTTCCGAGCTGTGTTTCAAAAACTGCTATCTGATCATAGTTTTCATATTGATGCAGTTCATTGAAAAGTATCGCACCGGATTTTTTACCATCTTTTGTTTTAGCGTTAGCGGTATTATACCTGAGTTTAGCACCTGTCTTTTTATTTTGAATAATCTCTTTTGTGATATTGAATGCCCTCTTGAATCGCTTTTCATTTTTTGAATCCTGCAGCATCATATCATATACTACGCTAAAGCTATCTTTTGTCTGATCTTCTCCATTTGCAACAATATCAATATGATAATTTTTTATGCCATGAAAGGGGGTCTGCAAAAAATTCATTAGTGGCATGGCTAACCCATCCTTACCATTTCCACGACCCATCATTAAAAAAAGTCTTCTGAAATATGGCAAACCTGTTTCTTTGAAATATACGAATACCATCGCATAATAGAATTTTTCAAAAAGTACAGGCTCATAATAATTTTTAGAAATGAATCTGATGCAGTTTTCATACATTTCTTCATTGAAGAATAAATCATCTCTTTTTAGAAGTGGTCTAATGATATTTTTTTCAAGAAGTATCATTTCATCACTGAATTTTTCAGGGAAGAGACGAATCTCATTCATGTAGTCGATAACATCATTACATATAATCATCTTCTATATCTTCTTCTATGTCCGTCTGATCAATACCCAAAGTCGTTAAAATGTTGATCATGATTTTAGATACATTGATCAGCTGTCCATATGACTTGTTATCTTTTACTACCATTTTTCCTGTTGATGATGGACATGAAATTCGAGGTCCATTTTCATCAATGTCTTCCTGCAGTTTTTCTTTGATCACATAATACTTCATGTAATCATCGACCATATCCAAAAAATACTTGGCAGTCTTGCCCTGTTTTTTCAATTCTTCGATAAGGCTGTTTTTTATATCTTTGTAAACTTTAGTGCGTTCAATTATTGCCATATAAAAAGCTCCTTCCTATACACAAAACATAATTTTCTTCATACGCGCATGAAAAATATGTTTTGTCGTGAATGCCCCCTCCGTTTGCTATCCCCCTCTTTGGGTTTTAATTTTTTGGTGGGGGGGGTATAAAAATTTTTTTATTTTATTTTTAAAATAATTTTTAGATCATCATCATTGATATGATAGATATCCTTGATTCTTTTTACATTGCTAGCATTTAAATGCTTTCTGGCTTCTTCGGGTGTCCATCGCTGACACTCACCACCTGCAATGATTACATAAAATTTATATCGTAGCTGATCTAATCCCATATAGTTTACAAGTTTGATAGCTTGCTCGCTTAATGTTATTTCTTTTTCATCATCTAGTTTTGATTCCTGCTTAACTTTCTTTGTCATATTGTCACCACCTTTCATTAAAAGAATTCTGTTTAATCTTCTCATCATTCATCTTGATAATGTATTTAAAATCTTTTATTTTCTCTTCACACTTACTCCACTCTTCATCTGTAAGCTTTGGTCTTCTCGCTTTGCATGTGTCAAGCGATGTAGAGATGTGATGCATTTCCAGATTTGTGCAATCTTTCAACAGATCAAATTCTTCATGGTTGAATGCTACTCTTATAAGATATACATCACAATTATATATCTTTGTAATTTCAATTGATTCTTTAACGAATGGAATAAATAGTTTATTTGCAATTCTTCGTGCAATGTGTGATGCACCTATAGCTGCAGCTATCGAGTCAAGATCGAATACGATATCATAACTGTTTGCATGATTGTTAACATATGTAGTCTTGCCTGATCCTGGCAAACCGTAAATAAGATGAATCTTATTTGATGAAATTCTCTTAGTATATTTTAACTGCTTCTCAGGATGCAACTCATTATGGCATGATGCACAAACTGGCATAAGTTGAATTTGCTTATTACCTTTTTCATCAATAAAAAAATCTTCTAAGCACAATTCAGGATTATCTTCTATATGCTTGACGTGATGTACAACGTTTGCACGACTATATCTTTTTGGCTTTTTGTTCAAACAGCATTGGCATTCATAGTGATACTTGTTTAAAATCTCTTCTCGCTTTTCTCTAAAATCCTTTGATGAATAGAAATTAGCGATGTGTCCACTTTTTAATAGTTGAGGTATCTCAGCAGCCCAATCATGTTTTTTTCTTTTCATAGTAGTTCTAATAAAAAGATATCAATAATGTAAGCGTATTTAAATATTAAAATAAAATAAATTTGAATAAATACACATTCATTAAAGATATCTTTGAATAATTCTATTCCTTTCTATATTTATATTTTCTAATTATTTTTTGAGTGCGCTCACGCATGTTATCATATTCATAAATCTTATGTTTATTTACATATAGCTCGTTCATGAGTTCGTAATTTTTGAATGCTTCTAGCTCAGATTTAAGATTAAAGCACTTGCTTTTGTACATATTAAGACTTGATGATAAGCTATGACATTTGTTTTGATAATGCCTAACTTTATCTTGCTGATCATTGTAGCCATAAGTATAGCCGATATTTAAGCATTTCAATATAAGTTCTTCCATCTCATCACTATAGATGAATCCATCAAACTTCTTAAAGTGATTTTTAATCTTCATGTTTTACTACCTCTTATATTCCTACAAAACTTAATCTTGTTATATTTCATTCTTTATAATTGTGTCTACAAGATACAAATCGATTCCTAGCAATTCCATTAACCATACAGGCATAATAAGAATATAAAGAATGATAAGTATGTTCTTTATTACTCTACACATCATCTAACCAATCCTTTATAACGTAATATGCTAATGCACCTATTAAAAACGCGATCGGGTTAAAACTCATTCCTTATTCCTCACTTTCTTTGTATGATTCTGGTAAAGGCATCCATGCAATGCACTCGATAGCTTCATCAAATTCTTCTGAATCACACCGACCATATTCTGCAAGAATATCTTCCGTTGTACTTGAATACCAATACCACTTGCCATTTTTGTAGCACGCTGTCCCAGTAAAATGTTTACCAGCAATATCCTGATAATAAGACTTAGGGTCAATATTTTTCCATGTAACATTTACAGGTCGTATATCTTTTGGCAATCTTTCACTAACAGGAATCCATCTTTGCGTAGGTACAACAGATGGCAACGCTTGTACTCCGTTCAATAAGTCCTTAAACGCTTTTTTACTAATTCCGCTTGGAAAAGAATATAAATGTTTAAGGTTAAGTCGCATTATTAGAGTTATTACACCTGCCCTACTCACGCAATTATCTACAGTTTCATATTCATCTCTTATTACTTCGCCATGTTTTATCATTTCCATTTTTCATTCCTCTACTTTATATCTAGTTCTGCCTTGTATGGCTCCGAAAATAAATCCATTATGTCAAATTTTTTTATAGCATAAATCATTGTTGGATGTTCGATATATGGAGAATATACAACATTTGCTCCATTCGGTAATATTTCCATTAACT
>OCVV012880244.1_pt1 | contig 15448 bp, 6 predicted proteins | sample 1539721 | NCBI WGS metagenome assembly OCVV01 (sample SAMN02144230, study PRJEB22623) | gut metagenome | biome: sheep rumen | host: Ovis aries | place: New Zealand
TGATGAAGGTCAATGATGTCCTCCAGTGATTTCTCTTTCTTGGCGTTGTAGGCGGCAAGAAGTGCTTTCATTCTCTGATGGACCTGTTCAGGAGGGCAGGTAGCTTTCCCTCCTACCTCGTTGGGAAGCTTCTTATAGTCACCGACATTAAACCAATCCTTCCTGCTATCGGATGTCCCGGTTTTCAGGGTGCGGTGCAGCTCTTTTATGAAAGATTCCGAGAGCCTTTCCTCTGCTCGGTCTATGATAAGGTCGATGCAACGGAAGTGGTTGGTTGTTTCTACGATATCATCGACATTCACGCTTCCGTCCGTTATGCCGATGGTGTTGGTTTCAAAAATGTAGCGCGTCTGCTCATGGGTAAGCCTGCTGCCCTCGATGTGGTTGGAATTGTAAGTGAGGTCAATCTGCGTTCTATGGTAGATTCCTCCTCTCATTTTTCCTGCTTTTTCTTCCCTGAGGCGCTTCATAAGTGGACTGACCCTGCGTTTCCCCTTTCTTGGCAGCGGGGTGTCGGCAGGAATGATCCAGGTCTTTCCAGAAAGAAAAGCCCCGTCCATTTTCCCTTCGCTGCACCAGTTTCGCACAGTGCGTTCAGAAAGGTCATGCAATTCTGCATATTGACTGACGGTAATGAATTCCATAATTTATCGGCAATTAATGCTTCTATGCCGATACAAATATAATAATTCTTGCCGATATCGGCAAGAATAGACTGGCTATTTAGAAAAAAAAGCACCTGCAATGCAAGTGCTTTCTAAGTAGCGGGGGCAGGACTCGAACCTGCGACCTCCGGGTTATGAGCCCGACGAGCTACCGACTGCTCTACCCCGCGGTTTGGGAATGCAAAGGTAGAAAGTTTTTTTGAAAACACCAAATTAATTTGGCCTTTTTCTTCTCCAGATATCTCTCAGAAATCGAAACCGACTGATAAGAATGCGCTTACACCCTGTACGATATTGCACCACTGGACGGCGAACTTGAGCGGTCCGGCTATACTCTGCCTCGAATACTCGGCTCCAATGGCGTAGACCGGATAGGAATTGAAATAATCCGTCAAATTGTAATCGTCATTGAACAGTCCACCCCTGAGAGTAAGGTAATCGACACGGCCCACCCGGTACCTCAGGTCAAGCTGGGCAACGCCGCTTAAAGGACGGCATTCCCTGTCACCGGTTGCAAAGCCAAAGAACGGAAGCTGGTTTTCCACGTACCTGTTCGGCGTGAAGCCTCCCACGCCAACTATATGGCGCGGATTCATAAGGCTTCGGTCTTCAAGAGAATACCAGCCCACCCTCAAAGTAGGAAGGACGGTAAAGCGGCTGAACGGAGTCCAGGCACCCTCGATACCTAAAGAGGATGTGATATAGGGCTTTGAATCGCTGTTGGCATCGTTGAAGACATACCTGCCATCCAAAGAGATGCGCACTCCCCTGTCAGGGAAATACCCGTCGTCAAAAGTGTCGTGCTTGAAGGACGCAAAAGCAGACATCCAGTAGCTTTTCCAGTCGGTTCCCATACGGACGTCTTCGTACGCGATGTAGCGCTTGTAGGGATTCATCTCGAACGACAGGCCCGCTTTCATTGAGCCGAATCTCATCCTGGAGTCCTTCACAGACAGGTTCAGTGCCGATGAGACCAGTTCCGTTTCCGATGAGGACATATACCCGGAGGAGGTCTTCATCCTCCTCGTAGTGAAATCGAGTGCCATGATGGGAAGGCCGATTCTTGGCTTGAGGGCGACCTCGGCACACAGCAATGCGTTGAGGCCTATCTTGGCGTCAAGAGAAAAGCGCGGCCCCGAAAGGCGGCGTGTTCCCAGGCCGAGGTGAACGACCGCAGACATGGATTCGTCATTGTCGGCATGGAGATTTATGGCGAACTCGTTCACCGGGCCCTTCTGGCAGTCGAAAACTAGAGTGTAGGGCTCGCTGCTGCCTTCGAGCCGGTAGGTAACGGCCTCGAATGCGCCGGTTCCGTATATGACATGAAGGAACTGCTCTATGGACTCCTTGTTGTAGTATCCGTCAGCCGGGAAGTCCCTCCAGTAGATGATATCGTCAAGTTCATCTATGTTTATTCCCGTAAATACGAAGTTGGCTATCTTTATCCTCTTGTCGGAAAGTATAACGGCCGGAGCGGGGTGCGAGACCTCAGGCACGGGCTTTCCTGCCACAAGGGCGGCAAGTTTATCAAAATCGGCCTTGTGCGCCTGTGCATTGGTGTATCCGTCTTTTATGATGGCGTCTACGCTGGCGGCGTCGAAGGAAAGGTTGGTGAAGCCTTCGAGAGGGTGGTTGATATAGATGTCGGAAAGCTTCCTGGACTTGGCGGAGGGGCCTTCAGACATGAGGGAAAGGCCCTGGAAGATGATATCGGCCGGGGTGTTCAGTTCATCGAGTTCGGCAGGGTCATCCATTTCGGAGCCGATTATGATATCGGCCCCCATGACCTTTGCGACGTCGGCGGGGAAATTGTTCTGCATGAAGCCGTCAACGAGGACTGCGCCTTCCGTGCGGACTGCCCTGAAATAGAAGGGAATGGCCATGGAGGAGCGCATCGCCGTGATAAGGTTGCCGCTGGTCCAGTACTTGGGTCCCATCGTGTAGATGTCAGTGGCAACGCATGCGAAAGGAATGGGAAGATCGGCGAAGCTGATGCTGTCCTGATAGCCCACTGTATTGGAACTCAGAAGGTTGCGCACGTTGATTCCGTAGAGGAAACCATCCGGCATGCCGAGACTCATCTTGGAGATGGACTCCTGAAGCATGTCCGTGGTGCTGACACCGGCCTCGTCGGACATCTTCTCGCTTATCTTTTCGTTCCTGATTCTCTTGGCAAGGTCTTCATTGTCATAATGGAAAGGGATCCTTATGAGGAATCTCTCCTTGAACTTACGGGTATTGTATGCGACATACTTGTCCGGAACTTTGTCCGACATCATCACGGGCCAGTTGATGGAACGCACTATTGAATCCAGCTGCTTCCAGTCATATCCCATTGCATACAGGCCGCCCACCAGGGCACCCATGCTCGTACCGGTTATAACATCGACCGGGATATCATTTTCCTCTATATATCTGATGACGCCAAGATGGGCCATTCCGCGGGCTCCTCCGCCTGCAAGCGCAAGACCCACCGTGGGCCGATACTGCCTTATGGAGTCCATTCGCTCCCGCACTTTTGCGAACGCAAGCGAATCGGCAACGGGATTGGCGCTGGGGATGGTCTGCGCAAAAGCGCCTGACGCCGTCAAGAGCGTCAGGAAAGCGGGGAGGAGGAGTCGTTTAATCATTTGAGAAAGCTTGCTATGCCGTCTATGTCTGCGATATTGAAAGATTTCTGCTCGCCGCTTTCAAGGTTTTTCACATTCACCGAAGAAGTCTCGATTTCCGAACTTCCGTTGATTGAAATGAAAGGTATGCCGCGTTTCTGGGCATATTCAAACTGCTTGCGGAGCTTTGAAGGCTCAGGATAAATCTCCACGGAAATGCCCTTTGAGCGCAGTGCAGCCGCAACCGGGATGACGTAGCGGAGCTCATCGGCCCCCATCACGGCAAAGAGGAGGGTGGTGCTCTGTTCAAGGGATGCGGGGAAGAGCTCCAGCCCGGTGAGAACGTCATAGATTCGGTCTGCTCCGAAAGAGATGCCGACGCCGGAGAGGCCGGGAAGGCCGAAGATGCCGGTCAGGTTGTCATACCTTCCGCCGCCGCAGATGCTGCCGATCTCCCAGTCCAGCGCCTTTACCTCGAAAATAGCACCCGTATAATAATTAAGGCCTCTTGCCAGCGAAAGATCAAGCTCCACCGGAGCCGATATTCCTGCAACATCGATAAGGCCGAACAGTTCCTTAAGCTCCTCAAGGCCTTTGAGACCGGTCTCGGAAACGATGCCGGAAGCGCTTCCGCCCTTGAATAGGGCCTCCATAGCCTCCACCTTGCCGGCAAAGTCTCCCTCCAGGGACAGAATCTCCTCGATGACGGCGATACCGCCCTCGCCTATCCCCTTCTCTGCCATCTCTTCCTTTACCTTCTCCAGGCCGATTTTTTCCAGTTTGTCAATGGCTACGGTGATGTCGACGACCTTGTCAGGTGCACCGGCGATTTCTGCAAAACCGGTAAGGACCTTCCTGTTGTTTATCTTCACGGCAACGCGAACGCCCAGCTTTCCGAACACGGCATCCACCATCTGGACAAGTTCAAGTTCATTCAGGAGGCTGGTGGAGCCGATGACGTCCACGTCGCACTGGTAGAACTCCCTGTATCGGCCTTTCTGGGGACGGTCTGCACGCCAGACCGGCTGGATCTGGAAACGCTTGAACGGCAGGGAAATCTCACTCTGGTGCTGCACCACGAACCTCGCAAACGGAACCGTGAGGTCATACCTAAGACCCTTTTCGCACACCTGCGGCGTGAGCGGCTTGTCAAAGTCTACATTTCCGAATGCATCGCCGGAATTGAGGATACGAAACAGGAGCTTGTCCCCTTCTTCACCGTACTTTCCAAGCAGGGTGGAAAGGTTCTCCTGGGCAGGAGTCTGGATCTCTGAATACCCGTATGTGGCGAAAACACTGCGGATTGTATCGAATATATAATTGCGCCTCGCCATTTCCTTCTGGCCGAAGTCTCTGGTTCCCTTTGGGATTGATGGTTTCTGAACTGACATTGTTCTTTCTATTTTTACAAATATAGGTATTTTATCTAAAAAAATGTCTTATATCAGTGTCTGAAATTGCGGGGCACCTCCACTACAAAAAAAGAGGTCAACTCACTTTTGAGTCAACCTCTCCTACACGCTCACTATCTGACCGTAAAGTCCAAACTCATCTTTATGTCGGCCGATGAGGACCCGACCAGTATCTTGTACTCTCCAGCATCAACTCTCCAACTGTGGGACTCCACATCGTAGTAGGAGAATTCCGCCGCGCCCAGCGGAATCCTGAATTCGACGCTCTTGCCTTTGGCGATGAGTTTCTTGTCGAAGCCCTTGAGCTCGAAGGCTGGACGTATTACTGAAGGATTCTTAGGGGCCACGTATACCTGAACGGCCTCCTTGGCGTCCACCTTACCGGTATTCTTGACGGTGAAAACAACCTCGCAGCCGTCTGCGGTAGGGACTACGGAGCCGCCGGAATACTCAAATGAGGAATAGCTGAGGCCGAAGCCGAACGGGAACATCGGCTCCACGCCGAACTTCTCAACGCCGCGGTAGCCGACATACAGGCCTTCCGAATAAATGGTGTGCGGATACGGGTCACGGCTGCTCTTGCCGGTTATGTACACCAGCGGTGTCAACTCATGATAGTACTTTGCCGCAGGATTCTTATCCTCCGAGCCCCAGAAGGTGAAAGGAAGCTTTCCGGAAGGAGATACCTTACCGGAAACGATGTCTGCAAGGGCCTTTCCGCCCTCCTGGCCGCCGTACCATGCCATGATGATGGCTGCCACGTTGTCCTTGAAGGGGTTGATATCCACCTCTCCGCCGGAATTGATAATGACGACGGTGTTCTTATTGAGTGCCGCAGCTGATGCTATAAGTTCATTCTGCCCTTCAGGAAGGGCATAGGTGCGGTCGTGGTTCTCGCGCTCAGTGTCATGGTTGAAACCGGCGACCACTATAACGGCATTCGCCTTGGCGATGGCTTTCTGCTCCTCCGGAGTGAATTCCGTGCTCTCTATGAGCTGGACATTGTACTTCTTTCCAAGGGCCTGAAGGCCGGCGAAAGGAGTGATGTTCCTTCCGGGAATGGGATCCATGCGCCCGGAACCGCCGCCGTATGCCACTGTGTTGGCATTGGGGCCAAGGACTACTATGCGGCCCTTCTTCACGGGAAGGACGCCGTTATTCTTCAGAAGCACAGGAGCCTCGATGGCTGCGTCATACGCCTTTGCTCGTGAGTAATCATAGTCCTCGGGGATGGACTCGTCCTTTGCAGGCTGGTCCAGGAGGCCGAATGCAATGAAGGTCTGGAGAATGTGCCGGCACATCTCATCCAGATTTGCTTCAGGAAGCACACCGTTCTCGATGAGCGGTTTTACCATCTCCGGCTTGGTGGTGAAATTCTCCGGCATTTCAAGGTCCAGGCCGCCTGTGAGGACACCAAGGGTGGTGTATGTGGACTTCCAGTCGGACATAACGATGCCCTCGAATCCCCACTTCCTAAGGTTCTCCTTGATGAGCCAGGAGCTTTCTGCAGCGTGGACGCCGTTTACGGTGTTGTAGCTGGTCATGACGGCTCCCACATCGGCCTTCTCAACGGCCTTGCGGAAAGCCGGGAAGTAAATCTCGTTAAGGGTACGTTCATCCACCACGGAACCGGTCCAGTGGCGGCTGTACTCCTGGTTGTTCACCGCAAAGTGCTTGATGGTAGCGATGACCCGGTGATCCTGGATGCCCTGAATATAGTTCAGGGCTATCTCCGAGGTGAGAAAAGGGTCTTCCCCATAGTACTCGAAGTTGCGGCCGCAGAGGGGTGAACGGTAAATGTTCACACCGGGGCAGAGCATAATCCTGACTCCGCGGGCGCTGGCATCGCAACCGATACCGTCACCTACTCCTTTCGCAGCTTCGCGGTTGAAGCTGGCGGCAAGGCCTATTCCGGAGGGGTAATATGTACTGTTTGTGTTGTTTCGTACGCCCTGAGGGCCATCGGCCATCCTCACAGACGGAATGCCCAGCCTGGGAATCGCATAGGTGTGGAAGCCGTCCACTTTTCCGGAGATGAACTCTATCTTCTCGTCCAGGGTCATTTTGCTCACAATCTCTGCCGCCCTGTCTTTGTCATTCTGGGTAATGACGTAAGGCTGTGCGCCTGCAATTGCGGAAAACATCAACGCTAAGGTTGCAATAATCAGTGTTCTCTTCATAAATTATATTAGGTGTTAAAACTCAATGAATACAAAAGAATGGGGTTGCAGGGCAAGGGACAGGGTTACCATATTCTATCTCTTACATACATATTCCTTAACATCATCCCACTTGTAATAAGGTCCTGAGTATGCTTTCAGCTCAGGTATCGGGGTTTCCTCCTCGTTTGCGAGGAACTTCACCAGGACCTCTCCTTTACGGTTCTTGTAGAACACAATCTGGAGGTTTGTGGCGAAGGGACAGAGTTTCACGCCGTTCCAGTTGCGGTATGCCTGTTCTGCGGTGAGCTTGGGATAACCGTAGTCCTCCAGACCAAAGTAAGAGCACAGGGCAAGGAATGGCAGGTCGTGACCGAAAATGAGGTCTGCGGCAACGGGAGCGCCGGCTATGGCTTCATCGGCCTTGCGGACTATTTCCATGACAAGTGGCTTTGCTCGCGGCATGCGCTCATCGCCAAAAGGCCGGGAGTTGCAGTGCCCGAGGTAGAAATTGAGGGCATGGCGGGCATAGGCGGTCTCGACGGCGTCCCAGGGCAGGAAGCTGAAGCGGTTCTCATTTATATCATAGGCCTCTGCAAACTGGGCGAGTGTGAAGATGGCGGAAATAAAACTCTTGGGCTTACCAGCCAGTTCCTTTCCACGCACCGGATCCTTGAAGTACCTGGCGAAAACGGCTATCGTGTCAATAGGAATGTCCGTCAAGGGCCCGTGGACGACATCCTGGGCTTTCCGTTTGATGGCGCTGCCGCTGTTGCTGGCAATAAAGCGTTGATACTTGACACCGCAGTCCCAGGTCATGACAAGGTCTTTCTTGCAAGCCCTGAGCGTGGAAGTGAAAGCTGCCATACTAACAAGGCAACGTTGGACATCCGATGAAATGGCATGCACTTCCCCATGGCGGAACACCTGCGGATAGCGGTTGTACATCCTTTTGGCAAGCATTTCATGCTCGCGCGCACCCCTTGGCGTAAGGCGCCCGTCCATGCCGTTATGGAGTTCTATCATCTGCTTGGCGCAAACAAGGAGAGAATCTCCAGAGGGAGTATTGATTCCTTCTTTAACCGCCGCCTCAAGGCAATCCCTGAGCAGCACATAGGGCGCGTCCGTGGAGTGGGAACGGGAACCGTGCCTGCCGTAGTGGCTTATATAGAAGGGTTTGAAGCCCTTGGGCGCAGGCGTATCTTTCAGCGGATGGAACTCATAAGCATGACAATTGAATGCCGCACGCTGCGGGAATTCCCGGAGATAGGCATCCATTTCCGGAGACAACTGGGCGTAGGAAGCCACAGTCAGGGTCAAAAGGAGTAAACTTATGAGCAGTCTTTTCATAGGCTAAAACTTAATCAATACTTTTTAATGCTGTACTTTTCTGCACCGAGGACCGGGAATACTCCCATCCCCCATGGCTCGTGCCAGGTAATGGAACCGTGCAGGCGATTATCCGGGTCATAAACGCCATAAACCAGCTTGGAAACATCCGGAGGAGAAGGCACTGTCTGGCCACCTTCGAAATTCAGGAACCCTATGGTAAGGTTCACATCATCGGGGGTATTGCCAAACATCCTGCCCCTGGTGGTGGAAAGGATGACGCGGTTGTGTTGCGCCACTATATGACCGATGGTGGACAAATGCGTTGCATCGTGGAAGACAATGGCTTCTTCGCAATTGTGCACGTACAGATAGTCGGCGCAGATATGCTCACCCATGACGAACCCGTACCTGAAACCCTGGACGGCCACGTTGCGGAGGATCTGGTCGTCGTTCTGGTTACCGGAAGTATGCAGTCCCACCGTATGGCAGGGATTGGGCTGCAGGGATTTCTCCAGCACGGTATCTCCTACCTGCTCGTCCAGGCAGAACTGAGAATCCTCCACGATGAGCCTGGACACATTTTTAAGGAACGCTGCCGATGTGGTGGGATACATCCTGGACGTATCCAGATGCACCCTGATCTCCATGTTCTTCATGGAAAAGATGGTTCTGGAGAACCGCCCGTCGCAGCTGTCCCCTTCCGGAGCTGCCAGGACAGCCCAGGGCCTTTCCAGCGAATCCGTAACCTCTGGGGCATCCCAGGTGGAGTGAAGGCAGGTATTGGACCAGCTCATCTCCCCGAACTTCGTGGGTTCGAAGTGCTGGGCCACGCTTTCAAGCGGACGGACCTGATAGGTATAGAGCAGCTTGCAGGGCATTTCTCCCTCGAACTGGATATTGGAATCCCCCGCAGGGAGGATGAGCTGCGCACGCACCAGAGCACCGTCGGCGGTATATTCCTTCGCCGGAGAAGAAAGGAGATATCCATTTGGGGTATAAGGGAAAAACAGCTTTCCCCCACCCCTCTTGTCCAGAAAGTCTATGGCCTTCTGGATGGCCTCAGTATCATCCGTAACTCCGTCACCCTTGGCGCCGAACATCATAACGTTCAGCTGCCCCATGCGGGCGGCTTCCTCAATGCGTCTCTGGGGAGAAACGCACGAGACAAGGGTGGATAGACACAGAACTATGATAAAAAACCTTCTCATTTGATTACAACATTCTTGCAGTCGTCGGTAACAATGAGCGGACGGGCATCCGGCTCCAGGAAATGGAAGCGTACGTTGGAGAGATAGACATTGTTGGCGTGCCTGATGTAAAGGCCCGATGCCGGGAGACTGTGCCCCAGTTTCCTGTTCTCCGGATAGGAATCTTCCGCTTCCGGAACGGGAATCTTAGTCATTTCTTCTGTTCCTCCGCCGGGAGAGGTGATGTCTATGTCTGAGAGGTAGATATCTTCCGGATACAAGCCAGGAACGCCGGTGATGGAGCTGGTCATCATACTCTCCGAAACAGCAGTTACTCCACTGATAGTGACGGCCTTCAGCTTACTGTTTTCGCAGTTACTGCCACGCCTGCCCATACGAATGAAAATAGGCGTCTGGACATCCCTCATCGCTATATTGCTTATGTTGACATTCTCGCAAATGCCCCCGTCAACCACCTCAACGGCTATGCCGGAGATGACTGTGGTATTGGCGGTGATTCCATTGACCTTGGTAGACCACTTCCTGAAATTGTCCTCGCTGGCCGCATGAACGGTAATATTGCTGATTGTTATGTTCCGATAGCCTACGTCAGACCCCGTGCCAAGTTTGATGGCGTTGCAGTTGGATGCGGCAACGCAATTTGTCACCGTCACATTCTCGCAGAGACGCTTTCCCGCGCCCTTAAGGCAGATGGCATCGTCCTCGCAGTCGAAGACACAGTTGGTAACCACGACATCCTTCGATTCTATATCTATGCCGTCATTGTTGTAGTTGCAATGGGAATAGACTTTGAGGCCGCTTACCCTGACGCCTTCGCAATCAGTGTAGTACTGCACCCAGTGGGCCGAATTCTCCAGACGCACATCCTTCACCAGCACATTCTTGCAGTCCCGGAACAGGATAATCATGGGCCTTCCGGCGGGATCGGCTTTCCCCGTGTTGAATGCTGGATCGCCACCCTGCCCGTCGATGGTTCCAAGGCCGGTAATGGCTATATTCTCCTGACCATTAGCATATATCAGGCCCGAATGAGGGGATTTCCAGCCATCGGACCTTACCCAATGCGCCTTTTCGTAGGCATCGATGTTGGCGATTCCCATAAGTTTGGCTCCCATCTCCAGGTGGAGTTCCACGCCGGATTTGAGCTCGATAGGGCCAGTCAGGAACTCTCCTGCCGGCACAGTGACCGTTCCCCCACCCTGCGCGCTCAGCTTGTCGATGGCTTTTTGGATGGCGGCTGCGTTGTCCTTTCCGGGCACAGCCTTTGCCCCGGCCCTGGTTATATCGATATTCCGACCATATGAGCTGGCCGATGAAACAGCCAGCACAGCAGCCAGAAGCAGTCCTTTTACTCTTGATCTATCCATGCTCCTACTTTCTCGTAAACAAAGCTTGCAATCTTCTCCATGCCGGCGGCATTGGGATGGGCATAATCGTACTTGGGAATACCTGAGCTGCCGTTTGCCTTATAGCCAAACTCGCCAAGGATATCCACGGCACGCACCTGGTCCTGGGAATAGTGCGCAGCAATGAGGTTCACGGCATCGCCCATTCCGTAGTACAGATAGTCGCCTATGATGCAGACTATCTTAGCCTCCGGATGGCGCGCCCTTATCATCTGTATAAGGCGGATGTAGGCTGAGCAGAAGGTGGTGCCGTCCAGGGCGTCGGCCGCGTCCACGGTGGTTGCGGCATCGGCGGTGGCAAGGAGTTCGTTCAGCTTTGCCTTGGAGGCCTCCGGGAAGGATTCCGCGCCCATAGCGACTCCTTCAATCAGTTCTTCCGTAGTGCTGTTGTACAGTGTGTGACCATAGTCGTTGGTGCCGCCGAAGATGCACACCACGTCCGGATTGCCTATTCCCAGCTGCTGGAGGCGGGTTCCGAAGTCCCAGCCGTACCAGTAGAGGGAGGAATCTCCAGTGGTATTCTGCACTATGGTAGTATTTCCTGCCGATATGTTCTTCTCATAGGTGCCGGTGCTCATTTTCTGGTATATGAGCTTGTGCCACCAGGTGTCCGTCACGGAAGTCACGTCGCCGTCGCTCTTGGGATAATATGCGCCACCCTTTGAGGTGTCGCACCAGCCTTTGAAGGTGGAGATGGAGTCCCCGATGATGCTCACCTTGGTGGTGCGGTTGCCGTCTTCAATGGCCGTCACGGTGACCGTCAGGTCGCTGATGAAGGCACGGCCTTTACTGCTGGAACCACCGTTTTTCCCGCCGAAAGCGATTCGGTCTCCATTCCGGAGAACCAGGCCGGTAACGCTCTTGGTGGCCCAGTCCGTATTGGAGAAATTGATTGTCTGGTAGAGGGTCTGGTCGTTCTCATCCGGCCAGTCGAAAGCGGCGGTGTGTGCACTGGGATTGGCTTTGGCCAGCTCCGGACTCAGGACAATCACGCCCCAGTCTGCATCCTGGCTGGTGTTGAGACGGGCGGCGGTGACGGTCACCGTAACCGTGGCGGTCTTACCGTCTGGAATCTTGAATTCGGGGGTGAGAATCCAGCCTCTGCTGGAAGAGGTGCCCAATTTGAGATAACCGGGATGGAGGTAAACATTCGTGTCGGAGAGCCAGTCCTTCAGGCGGCTGTTGTTGAGCGCCGTCGTCGGGGACTTGAAGGTTAATTCAGCGCCGCCGGAATAGTGGTAGCCGTTGAAAATATTGTTGCCTGAGTTGTTTTCACTTGTCTTGACTCCGGTATTGGCAAAACTGGAATTATCACTGGGGCGGAATCCCACTGCAGTGGTAATGTGGTCGAAATCCCAGCGGATTTCTCCAAAGTCTTCCGCCAGGGCGACGCCTGTTTCCGTGATGGATTCTGGCATTTGAACAATGGTGAATGCATCCGTGGTAGCTTTGACGGCATTCGATTCCAGATTGTTAGTGGTGTCATAGACCTTGAGCCAATAGTCGGTGGAGGGCATGAGCCCGCCAAAGACATACTTGGGCTGTTTGCCCTTCCAGGCGCCCAGATTTTCCGGGAAGTCGAAGGACTGGTCCACCTGCGTGCAGGCGCTGTCCTTGTACAGCGTGGCTGTGTATGCATTGGCCACATCTGCCGATGCGCCATTTCCTTCCGTCCAGGTGAAGATGAGGGTGGAGGAAGAAGAAGTCACCTCTTCAACACTGATGGGTGCCTGTTTTTCCAGGCTTACAATCTGCACCTTCACGTCGTCCAGGAAGAAGCGGTTCTTGGTGTCGATGTTTTCGTATGAACCAATGATCAGGCAGCTGTTACTGTTTACACCCTCTATCCTTATGGTTTTGGTGGTCCAGCTCTTCACCTCCGTGTCAAGCGGATAGCCTTTGCTGAGCGATGCACCGGTGTACTTACCGCCGGAACTGGAGAACTTGGGTTCCGTGCTTTCCTTCTGATCCGGTGCAAGGGCAAGCGTAAGGGAGGAATGGTCATTGACGAAGACTGCGACATCTGCGCCACTGTTGTAAACACTGGAGGTTACGGTAACATCCACAGTTGCCGTCATCCCCTCAGGGATACCGGAAAGCGCCGGAGAAACGATGTGCGTGCGCGCGCCGGAAGACGAAGAGCCAACACGGAGATAACCGGCATAGGCGTACACCGAACTGTTGCCGAAGAAGCCCCAGTTGTAAAGCCTCTTGTCGGAAGCTACCCTGGCTTCGCCGTAAATACGGCCGGACGTGTTGTCGTAAGTCTGGAAATAGCCGTCATCATCGGTATAATTGCCGCTCAATGGATCCATCGGTTTGCCCGAAGGAATGAAGCCGGCAGCATTGGCAAGCATGTCGGCCCCCCAGCCAATCTCGCTGAAGTCTTCGGCGAGGATGACATCACCCACGCCGGCATTTGTCACAGTGGACGGATCCACAACAGTGAAGGCTTCGGTGGTGCCTTCAACCGGGTCAGAGGCATCCCCGTTGCTGGCGTTGGTAACCTTGAACCAGTATGTTGTTGCAGGCTGCAGGCTGCCGAAGGTAAAGCGCAGCGCCTTCCCGCCCCAGCAGGAGTTTTCGGCAGGAACCTCAAACGAGAGCGCCAGATCCGTGCAGGCGGCGTCCTTGAAGATTTCCAGTTTATATGGCAGCGCGGCATCTTCTGCAGCGGTTCCACCGCAGGTCCATCCGAATACCAGGGAAGACGATGAGGCCTTTACCAGTTCGGCAACAGGCTTGTTATACTGAACCTCATTCTTGTATTCGCTTACGGTGAACGTCTTGGGACGAATCATTTCTTCCGTATAGACATTGCCATAGCGGTCTGTAACTTTTACCGTTACAGGCGTATCTGCGGCCGAAGCCGTGGCCTGGAAGAAGTGACGCCACTTGGCCGTACTGAAGGTGGTGGTGCCGCTGTTCTTATTCAGGCGCGGAATGGTCATGGCCTCGATGTGAAGCGGGTCGTAGACGCCGACCTCGGCCACATCCAGAGGTGTTCCATTTTCAGATATCTCCACCTTCCAGTCGTCGTCATAATCCCACACATTCACCAGAATCACATTATCACCGTAACTCTGGATATGGTCGTAGTACTTTTTATAGCCCGATTCTGTTGAACGGTCTTCGGAGATTACTTCCTTCACCTTGTTCATGTCATAGGCGCGGAACTGGTATTCGCGGGGCTGGAGGGCGGCCTGGTAATAGTGCGTGCAGTCCGTACCCTTCACATCCCAGACAGTAAATCCGCCGGGAGCTCCGTCCTGGGCGATGTGGATGCCGGGCGTATGATATCCGCTCCACCACCAGCTGGCGCAGATGGCGCCGCTGTTATGCTCCACGAAACTGGACGTCCAGTTCCTGTTGAAGATATTGTGCGTATGTCCGCTCAGGAACCTTACGTTGTAGCCGTTGAAGATTCCTATGAAGGTGTCAAGGTCTGCATCCTTGCCGTCCAGTTGCTCGTTCCAACTGAGGCCGGAAGGACGAGCCAGAGGCTCGTGGGCCGTCACAAAGATTGGAGTGCCCTTGTCTACGTATGAGAGATCCTTCCTGAGCCACTCCAGCTGCTCTGCAGTGAAGTTCTTGGCGTATTTGCTGCGGTTTTCCTCGCCGGCTTCAACGCCCGTGAAGTCCATGTTGTCCATAACGATGTAGTGGATCTGGCCCAGGTTGAAGGAATAGTAGTCCGGGGTAAGGTTCTCCGTGTATTTTATGGCCTTGTCAAAGTCTCCGGCAACTTCCATCTCATTGTCATGGTTACCCATGGTGTGGAAGAAGGTGGTTGACGGGAAGTAGCTGTTCATGGTCTGGATGTAATCCTCGAAACCGTAGTTGTTGGCAATCCAGTACATGTCCCAGGTCATGTCGCCAAGTGTGAGGGCATAGACCTTGCCGGGAGCCTCCTCGATGGTCTTGTTAATGAATCCGGCAACTTTCTCGAACTGGGCCAGGTCGTTTGTCCGGCGGGCGAGGTGTATGTCGCCGCATACAAGAAGGGTATAATTGTCGTTCTGGACCTTTTCAAGGGTGAAGTTCACCTCTTCCCTGGTATTCACATCGGCCTTCAGGGGCTCGTGGATCTTGGGAAGGAAGCCAAGGGCAGCGGGTTCGTAGCCGCTGGGGGTAATCATGAAGACATATCTCCATTTCTTGCCGGACTGCAGCTTGTAGTTACCCTGGGCATTGGTCTTCACTATCTCGATACCGTCGGAAATGAGGACGTCGGGAACGCCTGCGCCGTCGCAGGTAACCTGGCCGAATACATTATATTCAACATCCAGGGCTTCCTGCTGGATTGTGACGGTCTCGCTGCCGTAGGAGTTGGAGAAGACAATCTTGCCGCTGCGGGGGCTCTCATCGGTGTTTTCGCTAATTGCAAACTCGAAGATGTAGTCGATAAGGCCCTTGGTGGTTATATCGCTGATCCATCCCTGAGCATCCTGGGCGATTGCAGCACTTACGCTGGAATTCGCCTTGGCCGTGATGGTTACTACGCCGCCCTGTGCGCTCACGGGAATTGTGGATTCCGTGAGCAGCAGGGCCCCTTTCTGCTTCTGTATCACCTCAATGGTCTTGCTGTCTTCCCCGCAGACGAGGGTTACCGTTGCGCTCCTGGGGGAGTAATCTGCGTTTGCACTTGCCGATACGG
>OCVV010812317.1_pt1 | contig 15443 bp, 10 predicted proteins | sample 1539721 | NCBI WGS metagenome assembly OCVV01 (sample SAMN02144230, study PRJEB22623) | gut metagenome | biome: sheep rumen | host: Ovis aries | place: New Zealand
ATCTTTCTGAACACCTTCAATTTTCCAACGCTGATTTGCTCCGTCCGTATCCTTAGCAAGGGAAACCCCTGTGCCGTTCGCTGTCAGAATCAAGCCGGAATCTGCATTGACAATTTCAAACACTCCGCTACTAACCCAATTGACAGACCACTTTTCCGCATTTGTACCATTGAGTGCAGACGGTGCAAGGGCTGAACCGGATGCATTGACATTTGCATCCGTGTCCGCCATTCCTAAACGGAAATACTGCACTGGATATGATACCCCTGCTTCTGCGGTGAGTGCTTGCTGTGGTGCTGAAATCATCCCCACTGCACACAACATTGCTGTTGAAAGCAATCCCGTGATTATCTTCTTCATCTTCATAATAATTCCCCTTTTTATCTAATATTGAACAAATTATGAACTGATTCTATATTATCACAATTTCAAAGAAAATTCAATGATAAATTCTGTTCTATTTATTGCAAATCTTACATTGTTCGACTAGTGACGAAAAACCGCCGTCAATTGACAGCGGTTTCTTCGTTTGGTTTATATTGTGCGATGTCTCTTTGCAACTGTTCGACAGTCCATGTTTTTCCTGTATGATTGCAGATATAGGAATTTTCGTCAAGAGGGGTATAAATCGCTTCGGGCATTGTCCAGCATCCAAATGAACCTTCCGGAAACACTTCTGTTTCTTTCGAGAAAAACAACAGCCATGTGTCACCGATTTCCGGAAAGTCGAAAAATTCTCCTTTATTGACAACATATTTTTCATCAGTGTAGGATGAAATTTCATCTGTAAGAACATCTTCGAAATTCTTGTTAAAGAATTCTTCAAAGATATTTTTCGGCATGAATCCGCCCATGACATAGACGGAAATTTTGTCACCGGCTTGAAAATCCGTGTAATAGGGTTTTGTCAGGGTGAAATCTAATTGCATAAAGGCTCTTTCTTCGATACTGGTATAGATGATATTTTCAATTGTTCCCTCTGCAATCTGTTCATGCTGTTCAATGAGATTCTGTGCGTTGGGTTCGTAGGCATAGCAGAAAATACCGCCCTGCCCTTCGGGAATGGGAGGTTTTTCGTTTTCGGGAATGTCGTAAATGATTTCAGGTGTAACAGTATAATCATTTCCAGATGGTAAAGTGGTTTCTTCGGGGATGGGTTCGGTGTCCGGCATGGTTTCCAATTGTGAAATAGTTTCCTGTGGGATGGTTTCAGCAGTGGGGAGTTCAGTTTCTTTTCCGCACGAACTGAACAGCATCACCATTCCGCACAACAGGAACAACAGAATTTTTTCTTTCATGAAAATTCCTCCTTTGCTTTTGTCTTTGATACGTGTAAGAAGGGGGCGTTTTATGGAAAATCCTGCACAAATTTCATCTGAGGAATTTGTGCAGGATGCCAAATATTTAATCTAATTTGAGTTCTTCAATCTGAGAAAGAATTTCTCTCTGTCGCTGGCTGAACATCAGGGATTTGTCATGAATGAAATATTCCTCAATGTTATACTTTCCGAGGAATCTTGCACAGTTGGGGTTCGCAGTCAGTTCTGTGACAAGAATAATCAATTCCTGACCATTCGGGAAAACTTCATCACCGAAACGGAACATGTTGGTAACATGTCCGGAGGTCTGTTTTACCATCTTCATCAATGCGCCGACACGGGCATCAAAATCCGCCTTAACGACCTGAAAAGCATCATTCTGCGGATGGTTCTGGATGGCTTTTTCTTCTTCATGGAGAATGTTAATCAGTCGGGTAATGCCAATCTGCTGAGCATCAGTCAGACTGCGTGATTCCATGCCGTTTTTGTAGCGTGTCTCCTGTGAACGAATCATACTGCGGAAAGTACCAAGGGCATCTTTCTGATAAACGGTTTTATATTGGCGGAGCATCACAAGAAGTTCGGTCAGAATTTCATCTTCTTCAATGGTCTTTTTCATTTCGCTCATGACAGATTCAAGAAGCAGACCAAGCAAAGAATAACGCTCATCAAATTTTGCACGTTTCGCACGGTTTTTAATTTCAGCGGAAGCCTGTCCGGCGAGGATAGAAGGAATCTGGTAATCACTTCTGTACTTGTTGTACAAATCGTAATAAATAGCGAAATCTCTTGCAATTTCAGCATCCTGCAAATACTGGCTGATAAGCTTGTTATCCACCGGAATGTCTTTTGCTTCATAAATGTGAATCATCTGGCTGAGGTCATCCCATCCACGGGCAGTGACAAAGCGTTTTCCGTCAACGGTTGTACTGACACGGTAGAAATGATTCTTTTTCGTTTCGAGGTAGGTCATAATGGAAGAATGTGTTCCGATTTCATAGGCATATTCCTTCCATGCATCAAAATCAGGTTCAACATCCACACGTTTCAATCTGTCCCATGTTGCAATGTCAAATTCACGCACAGAACGGTTATATTCCGGCGGATTTCCGGCAGTCACGACAATCCATCCGGCAGGGACTTCATGACGACCAAATACCTTGTATTGCAGGAATTGCAACATGATGGGGGTGAGGGTTTCGGAAACGCAGTTGATTTCATCAAGGAATAAAATGCCGTTCTGGACACCGGAATTTTTCATCATCTCATATACGGAAGCGATGATTTCACTCATGGTATATTCTGAAATATCGTAGGTTTTCCCTTCAAATTCCATTTGTTTGATTAAGGGCAAGCCCAGCGCACTTTGTCGGGTGTGGTGGGTCATGGAATAGGAAAGCAAACCGATTCCCAACTCAGAAGCGACTTGTTCCATGATGGCGGTTTTGCCGATTCCGGGGGGACCCATCAGGAAAATGGGTCTCTGCTTATGCGGAGGGATGACATATCTCCCCAGTTCGTCTTTGGTGAGATAGGCAGCAACCGCATTTTTAATCTGATTTTTTGCATCTCTGATATTCATAGTATATCCTTTCTTAAGTTTTAATTATTTTTTTCTAAATCGTTTGTTTCCAGAATGATACGCATCGCCCAGACAGGAACATCATAATTATTGTAGTTATCATCCAGAAAAACAAAAGCCGTTTGATAAGGGGGCTGATGTTCAGGAAATACGCCGTATCCGTCGGTAAAATACAGCAGTCCTCTCAGGTCGGTGAACTCTTTGTTTTTAATAAGTTCTTCTACATAAGAAAATACAGGTCGGAAATCTGTTCCGCCGAAACCATGGAGTTGCATATGTTTCAGATATTCGTCAAACTCTTCCTGTGAGGTGATTTTGGCATCTTCCTGAATTTCAGCATCACACTGGATGATATGAATATTCACTTTGCTGAAAAAGCTTTCCTGCTGTTTGAGGATGTTGTAAGTTTTCTGTACAAAGTTTTGTACAATTTCACCCGATACCGAACCGGAGGTATCAATGGCAACCACGAAATCACGGACACGTTTCGCATCTTTATACTCCAGCGGTTCAATCAGGGGCATATTTCCGTAGAGGTTCATTCCGTAGGTATAGAAATTATAATCGAAAGTATCTTCATCAATTTTCATGACTTCGCCATAAACGGCGAATTTTCGAAGAAATTCTGTATAATCGTACTTTTCACGGTGGAGAGCCTGCAAATTTTGCATGAAATGTCCTGCCTGACTTCCTCTCAATTTCGAGAAGGTTTCAAGGTCAACCTGAATTTGTTCAGAAATCTTTTTCCATGTGTCAATGGCTTCTTCGTAGGACATAGAGCCATCACCATAGTCAGGTTCATTGTGTCCGTTTCCATTTCCTCCAAAGCCGTCATTGTTGCCGTATCTTCCGGCATAATCATACCATAATCGGTGGTCATCTTGTATGAAAGCCATTCTCATGGCGAGGATTCTTTCATCTGAAAGATTCTGACCGGAAAGAAAGTAGTAAATTTTTTCGGCTGTCATGTACTTCAGATTGCTTGACAGGTATTCCAGCATTGCATCCTGACCGTTTTCGCAGGAAGTATCAACACAAGTCAGATTAAGCTCACGGAGCATCTGTTCTACTGCAATATCACATGCTAAATCCCACAAATCCACATTGACTGTTGGATTCACATAAAAATGCTGGAAAATGCAGTGCAATACTGTATGAAGGTAGATTCTTGTAATGGAATTGCTGTTTTCATGGAATTTATGCAGGATATATTCACTGTTAAAATACAGGTATCTTCCATCCGTCCCGACAGGAATCTGATGCTCTTTCAGCACGAGACGGCTTAACGCATTTTCCATGAAACGCAGGTTCAAAAACAGGTTATTTCTGGAAAAGCTGAGAATTTCTCTTGCAAGGGAATCCGCTTTTTCCTGATAGTCCGATTTTTCTTCCAAAGGCATAGCAAGCCACCTTTCTGTCATCAGGCTTTCCGCAAGTAGCGGGAAGTCTTCTTTCTCTTTTTCTTTTCATACATAATCTGGTCGGCAGCAGTAATCATATTGAAAAGCGTGACATCATCCTTCACGTCCGAAACGAACGTGCCAACACTTGCATCAAGCTGATACGGCTTCTGAATAATTTCATTGATTTCTGTCAACCGCTTCACAAAAGAGCGTTCCAGTGTTTCAGCATCATTTTCCGTACATCCTGCGCCGACAATGACAAATTCATCACCGCCGAATCTTGCGCATATCTGTGTGTCTGTGCAGGTATCACGAATTGCAAGGGCAAGACGCTGTAAAGCGAAATCACCTTCTTTATGACCGTAATTATCATTGACAAGTTTCAGACCGTCCATATCAATGAAAACAATCATCATTTTTTCATGATTTTCAATGCATTTCCGGTATAATTTATCTGCTTCACGGATAAAGCCGTTTCTGTTGTAAATGCCACAGAGGGGGTCAATGACGTAAAGCCTGTCAAGCTCATAAATGACATTGTTCAGGTGAAGCAGTTTCCGGATGTTTTCGATGGAATTGGAAATGCTCATCATCAGCATATGGCACAACATGCTTTTTGTGGGGAAATCGCTGTCCACAATGATATAATATCCTAAACATCTTTCACCAAAATGCAGGGGCAGGAAAAAGCTGACATGACCGCCGTCTTTGAGCGGTGTCGGGAACATTCTCGAAGAGGGGAAACGCTCAATTGTTTCAATGCCTTTCTTTGTCCATGCGATTGGTGCGCTCATGTTGGAAGTGTAGCCATATACCTGATATTCACTGGAAGAAGCTCCGCTGTTCCAGTCATCGCAGAGGCAGATATAACATTTTTCACAGCGCAGTTTTTCCAGATAATCCCCGATAATTTTCATATTTTCTTCAATGGTTTCCGCATCCGCCAGCGCAGAATTCATGCGGTTGAGCATATTAACATCATAGTGGGAAGTTTCGATAATCTGAGAAATTTTCTTTTTATAGCTCTGCACATCAGTGTTTTCCCGCTGAACACATCCGCAACTTTCCGTAAAGACTGGAAACGCATTGAATGTGACATTTTGTTCGATTTCTTTCCCGTCTGCCACATCAAGGAGGAGCTGACATGCCTGATATCCTGCATCATACAACGGTCTGGAAACCGTTGTCAATGCCGGAAAGTTGTTTCTTGCGCTCCATGTGTCGTCAAATCCAGTTACCATGACATCTTCCGGCACACGGACACCATTTTCCAGCAGTACACGCATACAGCTCAGAGCCATTGCATCATTGGCACAGATAATGGCATCCGGTAATTTCATTCCGGAAGAGAGAAATTGTTTTGCAGCGGCTTCGCCGTCTGTACCACGGAACTCTCCGAAATAGATTCTCCGAGCATCTACAATCAGGCGGTTTTCTGCCATGACCTGCAAAAATGTTTCATAGCGTGATTGTGCTTCGGGATTGGAGAGAGGACCTGAAATGAAATTGACGGTTTTCACATGGTGTTCGTGAATCATGTGTTCCGTGATTTCACGCATGGCATGGCTGTTATCAATACGGATATTGTAAAAATCAGTATTTTCCTCTCCGTCCAGCATGACAGCAGGGATTCCGGAATTCCGCACAGCGGAAAGAATTTTCGCTCTTTCGCCCTTGTCACAGATGGTATTTGTCAGGAGTACCACCCCGTCAAACTGACTGTAATTGATAAGACTGTAAATATTATATTCCCCAACGTCATATTTACTGTTTCCAATCACTCCTCCAAACGACGAAAAACAAGAAATATTGGCGTTTGCTTTTTTGGCGCAGTCAATGATACCGTCGATGACACTATTCTGATATTCTTCGTCAATTCCGGCAACAACTACTGCGATATGATGATAATCATTCATGACCAGACCTCCCATATCATCCGAATTTTTATAATCATTTTATGCAAAATATGAAAACGGTGTTCAAAAAACGGCAGTACTCACCAGCACCGCCGTCACTTGTCACAATTTAATTCGGGCTTTTTCCGCCTGCACAGAAATCAGCCTGTTACGGCTTTCAGCTACTGGCACAGCCTTTCCGATGTGTAATTAACATACTTATTATACCACAGTCTACAAAGATTGTCAAGAGAAATCCGGAAAAATTATCAGAAATCATCATATCGTCATGAACGGCGGAATTTTTCGCCAAGTCCGGCGAGTTTATTTTTTATCTGTCCGAAGGTGCTGTTTTGTTCGGCATTGTGATAACCGGATGTAACCGCCTGTAAAATGACTTCCATTGCCGTTTCAGGGACACGGACACCATTCTGATGGAGTATCAGCAATAAATCCTGATTCCGTAATTCACTGGTAAGGTCACGGAGTTTGATTCCGGCACGGAAAATCTGTTCTCCTTGTTCCTGCAAATTGATTTCACAGTATGCATACATGATGGTCAATAATTCTGCCAGCAAATGAAGCTGTTGATTTTTGGGGGATTGTTTCAGCAGGAGAGAAAACCATTTCCGGAAAATCAGGTCATGAGCAGGATTCTGTGAGGATGTTTCCAGAAAATAACGGCATGGAATTTGAGCCGTATTTCCGGCAATTGTCCGCTCACAGAGGACGGAAGCAATTTCTTCAATACAAAGTTGCTGTTCTTCCTTGCTCATGACTGAAAATTTCATTTTCCCATAAGCGGAGGGACGTTGAAAAACTGGTGCAATCTTGAAATTATTTTTTTCGTCCTGAATGTGATAGAGAAGTATCATATTCCGGACGGACTGCATTTCCTCCATATCCGGAACAGCCACCATGAAAAGCTGTAACTGCTTGCAGATTTTACTGTCGATATGATACCATTGACCGCCTTCTTTGAGTAAATCACAATACATCTGGAACAAATCCGCTGAAAGCCGTTCATTCAGAAGGCGGTATTTCTGCGAAAACCGGAACAGCCGGTAAGTAGATTCTCTGGCGGTTTCGGGGTCGTCAGTCATGGAAAGACAACTCAGTACTTCCAGCATTCTTTCACTGTATTGCATATAAAAGCTATGACAATTCAGCATCTGACCGAAACCAATTTCAGCCTTCTGGAAATCCTGCCCCTGTAGAAATTCCTGTTCGGCAGTATCAAAAAACGCTTTAGAAATGGATTTCCCCACCAGCGAAATTAAAAATTCGTAAGTATCATTTCTTTCCTGCTGTTGGTGGTATAATTTCATCAGATAATCCACACATTCTGATACAACGGGCAATTCATACAATAAATTCAGAAATGCATTTTTCTCGCTGATATTCGAACATTCCCCCATGATAACAGGGAGAATTCCTCCGCATTCTTCGGGCTGTTCCAGCAAATTGGAAAGGCAGTCTTTCAGGGCGGTTATCTGGGGAGAATCCTGCAAAAACGCCTTTTCCTTGTGGGGAATACTCCTGCATAATAACAATAACAATTCCGACTGCAACCAGATTTTTTCTTTTTGTTGTGTCAAGGCGGAAAATTCTTTTTCTGAAATGGTATTGATGAAACTTTCCTCAAAGCGGACATTCTGACGACTGCAAAGGGATTGAATCTGTTTCCGGTAATACTGATATACTTTCCGTTCCACGCTTGGGAAAATGCCTTTCAGAAAATGCAGGTATCTTGTAATGACATCTTCACGGACAGCCGAACCCACTTCAATGCAATGCCCTACAAATTCAAGCAGTATCGAAAAATCATTTCCGGCAAAGCCTTTATCAATAGAATTCGCTAACAAGATTTCCGCTAATTCCGTGAGGGCATCGCCATTCATGAATTTTTCGGCAAAATCCTGCGCTTCGGGGAGGCGGTGCAAATCGTCTGTATCTGCTGAATGCATCAATTTGAAATAGGCATAGCCCTGTAAATAATTGTTATCTGGTCGGCGACAATTGGTATGTGATGAAATAAATTTCTGATACTCCTGCAATTCCCCATAATCGCCGGAAAAGGTCTTTTCCAGCAGTTCGGAAAAATCCGCATCTCTCAACGGCACATCTGCAAAAAAATCCTGTTCAAAATCAAAGACACACGCATCATTTCGGGCGCATTCACGGCGAAAATCGTAGTTTGTGGCATGATTTCCGGCATATACCCCACAAATGGCGGTATCTTCGTAATAAATGGGTGTCCGCTTGTCTTCTTCCCCTAAAAATGTGTAAGTGATATATGAAAGCCGGAGCGACATTTCCAGCGGAAACAATGAAGAAACTGCACCCATCCACCAGATATGATTTTCCGGCTCATCACATAATAAAATCTGTCTGGTAGACTGTTCTTTGTCGTAGAAGTCAAGCACAATCTGAAACATAGATTTCAGAATTTCGACTCTTTGAGGTTCTTCGCCGATGAAGCGAAATGTTTTTTCTGGGGAGAGTTCTTCTGATTGTTCATCACTTTCATAGTAACAGAACGGATATTCTGTTACATCCTCTAAATCCATGACCCATGTATTGACTTCTTCACTGTTCGCATAGACGAAAACACCTTTTGCCTTTCCGCCAATTGCAAGGGGCGTATAGCGGAAACTTTCAAGGGGTCTGTCTTTGGGAGCGGTATATTCCGTTGTGAATCTTGTCAAGACCGGACTCATCCGGCAATAGTGCTTCATTTCGGGGGTCATTTTGATTGAGCCGTTTTTGGAGAATTGTGCTGTTTCGGTCATGATACCGCTCCTTTCGTTGTAAGATTACCAGCAATCACTAAAAATACATATCTCTTTCAAATTCTGATATTAAAATCTGGATTTCGTTTAACTCTTCCGTAGAAATTTCAGTTTCATCAATGAAAACAAGTTCTTCATTTTCCCACTGTCCGACTTGAATTCTGACATTTTTCCCATTCGACACGATAAACAGACAATATCTGGAATCATAAATTTCATGCAATGCAATCATTGAAAAATGATAGTCGTTATCTTGTTCGGAATTTTCCGGATAGGTCATTGTTGCAAGCCTTTGAAATAGGTCTTTGCTTTTCAGGTAATACAATTCCCAACTTATCACAGGATTCATAAAAGGGGAATTTTCGTTTAATAATTCCGGCAACTCACAATTAAGCGTTGCAGTGCGGACAGTTTTGGGATAAATTTCGCCGTTGAGCATCACAAACAAAATTCCGTTGATATAACTCGTTGACCATTCCGGCACTTTTTCTAATAATAATGCAAATTTATCAGGATTTCCAATTAACATAATTCACCCCACAAAATTGATTTTAGAATTATTATACCACATATCGGGAAATATGTCAACTATTGTCCCAAATGAAGCCCATTTTGGGGCAAATCTATTGACAATCCTTGATAAAACGTGATATAATAGAGGTATCAATCTATTTTTCAGGAGGAAATTACCATGGAACAATTATTAAAACCGCCCGTAGAAGTTCGCTACGCAGAGGAACTTGCATTTCTGAGAAGTGCCGACACAGGCAAGAAACCCGAAAACTGGAAACTCTCTCCGAAATTCGTCAGAACGTTCATTCTCGGCGGAAAAGTACATGACGGATTGAAATCTATGGAGATTTCACGCAAATTTTACGGAAATGATGCACTTGTAGAGCGTTGTATTATTACGCTTGCCGGAAGCCGTGGTTTGATGCTGGTAGGCGACCCCGGAACAGCGAAAACAATGCTGTCGGAGCTGTTGAGTGCATCCATTTGCGGAAGAAGTACCAACACCGTACAAGGTACTGCCGGAACAACCGAAGATATGATTAAATACAGCTGGAATTATGCGTTGTTGCTTTCCAAAGGACCTTGCCGTGAAGCACTCGTGAAAGCCCCGCTTTTGATTGGCATGGAAGAGGGAATTTTTGCACGTTTCGAGGAAATCACCCGAACACCTGCGGAAATTCAGGACAGCTTGATTTCAATCATGTCAGACCAGATTTTGAACATTCCGGAATTGGGAAATGATGGTTTTGTATTTGCGAAGGCTGGATTCAATATCATTGGTACTGCGAATACTCGTGATAAAGGTGTCAATGAAATGTCAGGCGCATTGAAACGGCGTTTCAATTTTGAGACGGTCAAGCCGGTTCAGGATGTCAAGCTTGAAAAGGAAATTATCATTCGTGAAGCGGAAAACCTCGCCAAAGCCGGACATATCGATTGTGCAATTGACAAGGATGTTGCGGAATTGCTTGCTGTTACTTATCATGAACTCCGTGAAGGAATCACCGCAGAGGGGACAATGATTGAAAAGCCTATGGCTGTCATGAGTACCGCAGAAGCAGTATCTGTATATTATCAGACCTTGTGTCATGCGTGGTACTATGGAAACGGACGAATTGAACTGCCTGTCTTGACGGAAAGTTTGCTTGGTGCAGTCTGCAAGGAAAATCAGGACGATTTACCACGTCTGAGAGGTTATTTCAATACCGCAGTCAAGGAAAAAAGCAATCGGGAGGGCGGAATATGGAAAGATTATTTCAAGACAGCGCAGTACCTCAGATAAAAGATACTGGAAATGTGAAATTGTTTCCAGTCCGCCATCATAGTCCGGTATGTTCGTATCAACTCCGGCGCATGATTGCCGAATTTCAGCCGGAATGCATCTTAATCGAAGGGGCAGAGAATGCTAATCATTTAATACCAGTCCTCACAGATGAATATACCCAACTTCCGTCAGCGATTTATTATTTTTATAAAGACAAAAAGAAATATATCAATGAAGATGCAGAAAGTTATCAATGTTATTATCCGTTTTTGTACAGTTCACCGGAATACACTGCCATGATAGAAGCGAAAAAGCGCAACATTCCGGCAAAATTCATTGACTTGCCATACAGTGAAATCATGATTCATACAGATGAAGAAATTGGTTTCCGCAAATCAAAAGAACGTCACAGCTATGCAGATGATACGGACTTAATCACAAGCCGGTTTTATCAGGAACTTTGTAAAAAAACGAATCTCCGCAGTTTTGAAGAATTCTGGGAAAAATATTTTGAGATTGCTGGATTACGTCTGACTCCTGAACAATTTGTTCGTCAGATGATGACATACTGCATTTTGACAAGGGATGCTGAAAATCCCGAACGTCTCCGGAAAGACGGCACTCTTGCAAGAGAACAGCATATGACCTATCGCATTCAGGAAGCACAGAAAGAATATACAAAAATTCTGGTAGTCACAGGCGGATTTCATTCACCTGCAATTGCGGAAAATCTGCAAAAGCCTGTCAAGCCTATCAAATTACACAAATTCACAGAAGACATTGAAAGCTGTTATCCGATTGCCTATTCTTATGAAGCAATGGACGCTTTGAATGGCTATGCCTCCGGAATGCCACACCCTGCATTTTATGACGGTATCACCCAAGATTTAGCACAATGTGACACTCCCGAAGGGATTTATACAGCCCATTGTCTTGACTTGCTGACACGTACCGCCAAGGAAAGCGTGAAAAAAGAAATTCCCATAGCGATTTCAGACATTACCTCCGCATGGAGTCTGGCGCAGGGGTTGGCTTCCCTCCGTGAATCGCCTGAAACTGGTTTCATGGAAGTATGGGATGGTGTGACCTCTTCCCTGATTAAGGGAGAAAAAACAACCGCATCCGCTTTGCCTTTGGATATTCTGCGCAAATTGGCAATGGGTGACGGTATCGGGCATATCGGGAATAAAGAATTTATTCCGCCGTTGATAGAGGATTTTGAAAGCCAATGCAAGGCATTCCGGCTCAAAAGTGATACCGTTGTACCGCAGGAAGTTGAAATTTCTCTTTTCGCCAAAGAAAGCGAACTTGCAAAAAGCCGATTCTTTCACCAGATGAATTTTCTCAATACGAATTTTGCAGACCGCAAAAAAGGTTCTGACCTCCACCATAACAAGGACAGAAGCCGAGTTCGTGAAGTGTGGCGGTATTGCCGTACTCCTGCCGTAGATTCTGCCCTCGTTGACCATACCACAGATGGAAGTACCCTCATGGAAGCTTGTCGCACTGTCGCAGAAAAACGCATCCAGCAGGAACGCAGAACGGAAGTTGCATCACAAATCAGTGTCGATTGCTTTTTAATGGGTATCCCCTTCTCACATCCTGAACTCATGCAGGAAATTCTTAATAATGACGGTGATTTCTTTTCGCTCGGAAATGGTCTGTATTATTTCGATATGCTTCGGGAGTTACGGCATTTGTACGGATTTGAAGATACTGCAAATGAAATTTATCTGGTGCAATGCTTTACGAAATTGATTTCCCTGATTCCGTCCATGGGAATGGTACAGCCTGAACAGGCACAGGATTGTATTAAAATCTGCCGTCTGCTGTATGGAGTGACAGGGCGACTATTAACCGACCGTCAGGAGGAATTGAAACAAGCGTTCATTACCCTGACAATGCTCCCCCAAAAAGAACCGTCTGTGTATGGTGCAGTGATGGGCTTATTGTATGCTATGGATGGGAGTTATCTGCAAAAGGCGGAAACTGCTATGCAGGGATATTTGAAAAGTTCGTCCGACATCCGCAAACAGGGCGCATTGTACCTGAAAGGCTTATTTGAGACAGCGAGAGACATTGCTCTGACTGATACGGAATTTCTCAACATGACAGACGAATTACTCCAGAATATGGAATATGATGATTTCATGGAAATATTGCCCTCTCTGCGGTTGGCATACAGTTATTTTACACCGTCCGAAATTCAGGAAATCGCTAAGAATGTCAGCAGTCTGCACGGCATGGAAACGGATTTATTCGCCAAAGAATCCGTCAATGAATCCTTGACAGCGTTCGGGGCTGAAATTGATGCCGAAATTTTCAGAATCTGCGGTTTCAAGGAGATTATTTAAAAAGGAGTATTATCATGGGCTTTAAAATCACAGATGGGGTATTGATGAGTTACATTCAAGAAGAGGGGATGACTTCCGTCGTCATTCCGGATGGTGTGAAACGAATTGCATTCGGTGCATTTGTAGGATGTGCAAATATTACATCTGTTGTTATGCCGGATAGTGTGACGAGTATCGGGGATATAGCCTTTGGAGATTGTATTGATTTGGAAACAATCACACTTTCCCAAAACATTACAGAAATTCCGGAATTGCTTTTTGAAGGCTGTTCAGGTTTGAAATCGGTTATGATTCCGGAAAGAGTGACAAATATTGGAAATCACGCTTTCGATAGATGTACAAGTTTGACCTCTGTTACAATTCCGGAAAGTGTGAGAGTTATCGGAAATTATGTTTTTATAGGGTGTAAAAGTTTAAAATCTGTTGCCATTCCTCGTCAATTGAAGGGCATCGGACATGGCATATTTGATTACTGTGATGAACTAAAGTTTGTCAAATATCATGATATTATGATACCTATGGACAAAATCCGCCCTTCCGAAAGAGGAAAAGTATTTGCTATGATTGCAACACATGACTTCACTACCAAAATGAAAAGCGATTCCAGATATACAGCAATTTCTTCCATATTCAAAAGTCATCCCGAAGATGCAGAAATAATCGCCTATATTAAGAAAAACTTTACTAAAATGTTCCGTTATCTCATTGATGAAAATGATATTGAAACCATTGAAGCAATCATTTATTCCGAAAAATTTCTCACGAAACGCAACATTGACAAAATGATTGATTACGCCATTGAGAAAGAACGACATGAAATTTATGTCATGCTCCTAAACTATAAAGCCGAAAAATTAGGTTTTAAAGACATCGCAGACCAATTTAAATTATGAAAGGAGTAACAAGATGCAAGGTGAGAAATTTTTTAAACTCCGCAAAGGTGCTGAACAGCATATCGTTTTAGAAAAATATATTGAAGATGAATCCCCCAAAAAAACAACGGTTGTCATTCCCGAAACAATTGATGTCATTGATACACTTGCATTTGAAAATTGTAAATATGTAAAGCATATTATTCTTTTAAATGGTGTCTTGCAAATCAATAAGAAAGCCTTTTTTCATTGCAAGAATCTGGAGAAAATTACCATTTCTAACAGCGTGCAAAATATCAGTGCAGGAATGGTGGCTTTTTGCCCCAGACTTTCCGAAATTGAAATGGAGGAGGAAAAAGAAGAAGATAGATATTTCCGTAGGAACGGATACCATTTTATCAGCATTGACGGCATTTTATACAGTAATACCTACCCCTCATACTATGTAAAAAGCCCTCAAAAATTGATTTGTTGCCCGCCAATGAAAACCGAAGTTATTATTCCGGAAAGTGTGACGGAAATTGAAGATTACGCTTTTTTCCGTTGTTATGCTTTGCGTGTGGTAAAATTTCCGCCTCATTTGGAACGGATTGGAAAAGGAGCTTTTGACTATTGCCAACTTTTCAAATTGAAAATTCCTGATTTTGATTTCATGATAAAAATTTTTTATACAAGTCCAGCTTATAGGATTGTAACAGAAAACTTGGAAATTGGAAATTATCATTTCAAAAATATTGAATTTGATTATTTGGCTTCTAAAGACTTGAAAGAGGTGCTGTTGGCGGTTTTATTCCAAAAATTAGAGAATTTGACTGAACACGTCGCAGAACTGCAATATGCTTTTTTGGCACAGTATTATGCAATGTTTCAAAGTCAATATGTTCTGGATTTCCTGAAAAAAAATGAAGCTGATACTATGCAATATATTTTTAATTTTGAAGATACCAAATCATTACAAGCATTATTTGATTCAGAACAATTTTTCACGCAGGAAAATATTGACCAACATCTGGAATATGCCATTCAAAAACAACAGCATGAAATTTATGTCCTCCTCCTGAACTATAAAGCCGAAAAATTAGGTTTCAAGGACATTCAAGACCAGTTCAAATTATAGAGGTATCACATGAAACTATATCAATTGATTCTGACTGATACGGAATTATCCTATGAAAATTATTCCGAAGATTTCACGATTGGCATTTTCGCAAGCCGAGAAGAAGCCAAACGGACAGCAAAATATTACTTGCAGAATGTCAAAGGCTTTTCGGAGTATCCATGTACTTATCGGATTGAGGAAAAAGAGGTCATCCGTGCGGAGCATTTGCCTGAAACGGTTTGGATAATTCAAGGCTATGACGAAAACGAGGACTTAGACGAAATCAACATCTTAGAGAGTGACTGCTTTCTGACGAAACAACAAGCATTGCAGGAACTTGACAGACTACA
>OCVV011309012.1_pt1 | contig 15443 bp, 7 predicted proteins | sample 1539721 | NCBI WGS metagenome assembly OCVV01 (sample SAMN02144230, study PRJEB22623) | gut metagenome | biome: sheep rumen | host: Ovis aries | place: New Zealand
GAATTTCGAGTTTAGTCGTAATTTGTTTTATTCCACTTTCATACAACATAAAAAGCTGTTGAAACTGGAGCGCAGTTGCCATTATGGCTTGAGGATCACTTAACTGCATGTTATTATCTGCAGCTGCATTTTTCAAAACAAGACTTGAATCCATATATCAAATATACGAAAATTTTTGTCGAAGGGCAAATAAAAAGAATGTTATTTTAAAAAGGACAGGCGCTGGTAAAAGTTAGAGGCTCATTTGTTATTGGATGAACAAAAGAAAGTCTTGTTGCATGAAGACACAGACGCTCTCCATCATTTACTGTTCCATACAGACTGTCTCCAACAATGGGAATACCAAAGCCATGACTGTCTGCACTTGCAAGACGCAGTTGATGAGTTCTGCCAGTGTGGGGAATAAATTGAACACGAGTTACATGCCGAACATTTTGTTTTTGAGAACCAAAGCGTTCAACATTTTTTACATGCCACTCTGTTATTGCTTCTTTTCCGTACACTGAATCCCAAATCTGATGCGGACGATTTTCAACATCAAGTCTAAAATACAAAACCATTGTTCCATCAGAAGCAATTCCTTTTTTTGCAAGAACACCGTCCAACAATGCTTCATACGATTTTGACACTTGTCCATTTTCAAACTGTTTGTTCAGTAAACGGTGAGCTTCTTTTGTAAAAGCCAAAACCATAAGACCACTTGTTTCCATATCAAGACGATGCACCGCAGGCTGTTCAATACATTGAGGAAATAATTTTTTTACTCGATTTACAACACAGTCTTGTTTTTCAGGTCCTCTTCCCGGAACACTAAGCAGTCCGCTTGGTTTGTTTACAACAATAATATCATTGTCACGGTAGACAATTTCTATTCCCAACAAAGCAGGAAGTAAAAGAGCACATCGTTCATCGCAAGGGTCATAAACTTGGCCATGAATTTTTCCATGACTGTCACTGGGTCCGCAAAAAACTTCACACATACTCAGAGGTTGCAAATTGTGTTTAAAAGCATAGTGCAAAAGTTTGGGAGCACAACATTCACCTGTTCCTGTAGGAGGAAGTACATTATTGCAAATAGAAAAAAGAGAACGCATCGTTTTGTCAGCACAACAAAATGAATACAGTTCAAAAACAGCACGAAGTGATTCTGTTGTAAGTTCTTCTCTTTCTTTTTGAAGTTGACTTACTTTTTGTACATTATTTTTTTTTGCTTCTTCAATCGCATACGTCAATTCATGGATTGCTTTGTCATTTTTCAAAAGTGCTTCATCAATTTTTTTAGGCTCTACTACAGGGGGAACATAAAGAAAATCGTCTACTTCAGAACCTTGAAAAACTAATTTTTTAGATATACCTGAATTTGTTTTTAGTACAACTCTCTTTCCCTTTGAATCGCTACAAACAAGAGCACCCAGCATAATTCCTTGATTCGAACGTTCACTAATTTTTCCTGTACATTCAATGCGCAAGCTACCGTCAGCAATTTGTGAAAGCATAGTGCGGCAAACTTCAAGCGCAGAATCTACAGGAAAGGGATTAAACATAGTCTTTTACTTTATGCGTGAAACCCAAGTGTTAAATTCAACTCCAGAAACAGTTTGGTTCGGAGCAAAGTGTTCGCCATCAACTAATTCCATAATTTCATTTTCGACACAACCAAGCACAGCATCAAAATCTGGAGAATCGACAGAAACATCGGGTATAGGAGAAGGCTCTGATGAATCACGATATAATTGTGAATAGCGAGTTGTAAGCTTACGGTTATTGCGTTTTGTTACATAGAGGTTCCACAAAAAACGTGCACACATAATGCGTGTTGCTGCATCACTTGCTGAAGGAATCATGTCTTCGGTAACAGTAGCAGACACAGGAGACAAAAGTCCTGCTTTAACAAGTACTTGAACCAGTTCTGTTTGCGAAAGTGTCTTACCACCTGTGTAGGCATTTAACAAAAGCGTATTTTCCTGAGTAATTGCTGCCATATTTGAAACACTTACAGATTTTGAAAGTAAAAGATTTTGCACAGAAGAACCTGTTGTTGAAACAGAACGCAAACTCCATGCGGTATCGCGAACATTTTTATAGGCAACTTTGTAGAATGAGTCCAGCGACAAAAAAGCTTCATCGAGTTTTGCAAGTGAATCAAGATACGCTCCTTCTGAAAAAAGTTGCAGTCCTCGTTCTAATACCAAAAGTGTGCGCTGATTACTTCCGGCAAGTACATTTCTATCTTCAATATCTGGAACTAAACCCAAACGACTACCCAAAACAATTGCTTGAGCATCACCGCGAGAAGCTTTAACCGATTCGTTATAACAAGTGCGAGCTTCTGTCTTTTTTCCCATAAGAAGATATGTGCGACCTTGCAATGCATAAAGACGAGAACACAGTGCTTTTTTGATTCCAGCATCATTGAGTGCGAGGTCTATTTGCGAAAGAAGCATAGTACACAAACGAACACGATTTTCTGCATTAAGACCCATTATTGCATCTGAATCAATTTTTGCAAGTGTTGTTTCAATAGCAAGCACATCTTCCTGATGAATCAGTTCGTCAGAAGAAATAACAACATCTTGTTGCAAAGAAGAACAAGCACTTACTACTAACAAAAATGCACTTGCAAGTACACTTACCCAAGCAATATGTTTTTTCATACTTTTACCTCAAATTCCAAGCGTTCAAATTTCCGTTTATAGTCAGAACAAAACAGTCTGCGTTATTATCACCATTAACATCTGCAAAGGCTGGTCTACCCCAACCTACCAAGGGGAAGCCCGACAACAGTTCAAGAGAACTGGTAAATCCATAAATGGTATTTCCATCAGCACAGACATATATATTTTCAATTCCATTTTTGTTGGGATCAGCAACAGTAATAAATCCTTCCCGAGCTGTACTCTGAGGAATATCAACTGAAAGAACAGAACCGTCAAGACCAATTCTATACAAACGAGCATCTGCAGAAACTGCGTAGAATGCATCTGACGAAGCAACAACATTTACATAGAAAAGGCCATCAAGTTTTTTGGGGAAAGTAGAATCAAGCTGTCCATCGCGCCAAACAGAAAGATTTCCTGACTGAGTTATAAATGCAATGTACTGAGCGTCTTTTGTTTTAAGTACAGCAGGAGAACCGAATGCAATTCCTGCAACCGAATAAGGTTGATCTGCATTTACACAGACACCATCTTCTACAACAAATATTTTTCCAGTAAAACTTTTGTCGTAAACTGCAACTGTTGTTCCTGAAACAGAAGGCTCACTTTTTACTGAACCAGAAAGATTAAGTTCTACCGTTTTAACACTTCCTGTTCGATCCACAAAGACTAAACTATCGTCATCACTTGCAAAAACAATTCCTGTTCCGTAAGCAGAAGCAGCAGCCGCAGGACGCGAACCAGTTATAACAGGGAAAGGAGAAAGACATTCAAGTTCTCGCGTTAAAAGATATACAGCACCTTGTTCAGTAATGCCCCACACAACACCATCGTTTTTGTCTGAAGGACTTACACAGATAGAACAATTGTCAGGAAGAGGAGCTGTGTATTGTTTCATTGACGAAACTTCAAGCGAATGGATTTCATTGCCGTTTTCAACCCAGAAGACAGCGCCCGATTTTTTTGCATTTTCTGAAAGCAAGGTCTGACCACTCTTTCCAGAAAGTTCAATAGGGAATCCAGGAACTTGTCGCAAATCTCCAGAGCGACGTGAAACCGCTTGCAATTGCATAGTAAGCACACCGTCAGACACTCGCATATCACAACGACCAATTGAATACAACTGTAAAATTTTAGAGAAGGTTTCGTTACTACGCAAGAAGAAAGGAATGCTTCTTTCAAGATCGTAGAATAAACTAATAGTACTCAGCGCTGACTGTTCTTTTGAAACAGCCTGCCAGTTTGAATTCTTTGCAATGCGACGACCGTCATTTACTGTTGTGTAAATTGTTGAAAGAGATTCAGCAGATTCAGACAAATACAAATAACCGTCTAGTTCAATGTAATATGGAAGCGGAATGTTTATATTAAAGGCATTCAAAATTCCCTGAAGGAAAGACGGTAACTGTAAGCGAGGAATACGCATGCCGTCAATAATAAGACTATTATCATTGTTGATAATGAGTGAAGAAATTAATTTGTTAAAGACATACTGGCGCTGAGCTTCGTCTTTAACTTGAAGCACAATTACCGGATCATCTTGTCCTTCTACACCCATTGCAGCAAACTCTGAGCCTGTCCAAGAAAAAATTAAATCTTCAAGCGAAACAGAAAAGAATGTTTTACACAAAGATTCAGCGGTCTTCCACAAACCGTCAATGTTTTTTTCTGCAGGAATGTAAGGGAAGAGTGCGTTCTTTAAATCTTCAAGCGAACCAGCATTCAACAGTGTGTAGTACTGAACAACATCACTTAAGCGACTAAGCAAGGCTGGCATAGTTGAATCATGACCCATCATAAGAGAGAGCGAATTTTCTGCTGGCACAGAGAAGGGAACATTTGCAAGTAAAGACACTTCGTTATCGGTAATGCCAAAAGAAACAACACTCAATGTATCTTTGTCAATTAAATTTGCAAACTGTGACAAAAGAGGATCATCACCAACAACTGACTGAGCAAGAGAGTAAGCATCTACGACAACACGAATAGGCTCTTTACTTTTTTGCGTAAGCAGTTCTCGTTCGGCACGAGTATAAGAAGTATCGTTATTAGCACACAGTGCTGTATCAAAGAGGTCAGGATTTGGACTTACTACAACCATATTGTGCCAGGGTTTTATGTAGTAAAGTGTTCCATTGTTGTTATAAGTAAAGTATGAAGAAAGTTCTGTTCTTGTATGCGAAAGATTTTCAATTTTAATGAGTGGAAGAATAAATTCTGCAGGCCGAGTAAAGGCAGAAAAAACGCCCATGTCAATAATAGCAACAAAATTTTCTGCAGCATTGCCTTCATACAAAGCAGCATCAACTTTTCGTGACGCAGCAAAAGCAACCAGTTTACTTTTTCGCAAATTGAATGAACGCAAATCCATAAAGAGTGAACGGAATTGAGAAAGTGGTTCATCAGAAAGTAAAAGGTCTGCGGCTTGTAAATCGAGAAGTGGTTCAAGAGCTTTCCATGCAGAATCAGTATGAATATAAACAGAATAATCTTGAGGTAAAAGCGCAAGTGCATTCTTTTTTTCTATAGCACTGTATGCACACCAAATAGCAAACAAAATCAGCAACACTAAAATGAATTTCAATATAAACAGCAAAAAACGAACAAAGCCATTTCTTTTTTTCTTTGTTTTTTTAACCTTTACAGCTTTGACTTCTTTAACTTCTTTTTCGTCATTTTGTTCCATTTTTAAACCTCTCGGTTCAGTATAAATAAAAATCTGTTATATAACAAGTCTATTATTCCATTCTAAAAACAGATGCAGTATGTTTATGTGCGGAGGTAAGCCATGAAACACAACGGCACATTTACACTTTTAGCAACGGCACTTGCATTAAGCATGTTCCCTGCATGTACACAAAGCTCATTTCAAATGCAAAAGTTTCCCAACGGTCAGCCCAACGGTCAGCCTATGGGAATGTTTAGTTCTAAGACAAGCACTGAAGAAACAGCGGCCATTAGCAGCGTAGACACCAGTCTTTTGCTTAGCGATGAAGATGACATTGCAAATGTAACTTTTAGCGAAAGCGCAAGTCTTAATCTTTCTACAGGAACTTTTACCACAAGTAACCAAAGCATTACTTTAAGTAGCGAAACAAAAAGTGACGGTAGCATATACTATACTATTGACACAGCAAGTGTTAGTAGTGGAGTCAAGGTAACACTTACTGGAAGTCTTGAAAAAGGCAGTGTTGAAATTGTTCCCAAAAAAGAAAGTGACATTCAAATTGCTCTTGCAGATGCACACATTACCAGCGGAAACTACGCCGCATTAACAGTTAGTAAAGTCGCTCGCACTTTTTTAACATTAACAGGAAGCAATAGTCTTACCGACGGACGAACTTATGGAACTGGTTATAGCAAAGCAGAAGGCACTGACTACTACAGCGCAAGTTACACAGGTTCAACAGAAGATGCAGAACTGACACAAAAATGGGCTGAAGGTGATGACACAAAAGCAACGCTGTACACAAAAGGTTCACTGTTAATAAGTGGCAGTGGCAGTCTTACTGTTAGCGAAAATTACAAACACGGCATCTATTCAAAAGATTACATCAGAATTTTCAGTGGAAATGTCAGTGTTGAAAACGGAGGTCGCTCTGCAATACGAAGTGCCAATGGATTTATCTTAACAGATGGAACTGTTACTATAAACGGAACAGCAACAAATGCACAGCACCCTAACGATAACAGTCGTGGCATTATTGTTGAAGGAAGCGAAGACTCTGGTGCAGGAAAAGGTTATATCTACATAAGCGGTGGAACAGTTAACATAAAGAGCACTGGAAAAGCTATAAGTGCAAAGTGGGAACTTGAAGAAGATGCCGAAACAGAAACCACAGATGACGATCCTAACCCCGTTGTTATGATTTGTGGAGGAACAGTAAATGTTACCACAACAGATGTTGTTATTGATTCAGACATGAATCCTCAAACCATAAGTTATTACGATGCAGACGGAGTTTTAGTAAGCGAAACTTCATCGTGTTCACCAGAAGGCATTGAAGGAAAAACAGGTGTCATTATTTCTGGCGGAACAGTAAGTGTTCAGTCAACTGATGATGCACTCAATGCAAGTCTTGACGAAAATGGGTTTGTAAACATCTTTGGAGGAAACATTTATTTGTATGCAACAAGCGCAGATGCTATTGATTCAAATGGAGACATAAACATTAGTGGCGGAAACATTGTTGCTCTTGCTCCTATGGGAAGCGAAGATGGTTTTGACTGTGACGGTGGACTTTCATTCACTGGTGGCAATGCAGTCGGACTTAGTGGTTCAACACACGCATACGCTTCAGAACAAAACACAAGCTGTACACAAACAACTTTTGTTATTGAATCTTCATACGCAGCAAGTGCAGGAAACACAATAGTCATAAAAGACGCAGACGGTTCTACCGTTTTTGCCTTTACCATTCCACAAAATATAAATTCCTATGGAATTATTACCATCAGTTCTTCTTCGTTGCAAAAAGGAAAAACCTACACTGTCTACAAGGCAAGTCAAATTAGTGGAGGAGAAAACTTTTACGGACTGTATACAAGCATGCCCTCTGTAACAGATGCAAGTTCAACAGGAAGCATTACTACAAGCAGCGAAAAATCTGTCTATACATTAGGCGAGTTTAATTCCTTTGGTGGAGGACCTGGCGCTCCAGACAGAAATGCATTTGAAAACGGTTCAGGAAGACCTTTTGGCGGCACTCCTCCTTCCGACAGAGGTCCTAGACGCTGACAAAAACCGTTTTTTACTATATACTAGGCACTGCATGAATTTGCGGTGCCTTTTTTCATAAGATAAGAATATCAGATGATGCACAGGAGGCACACTTATAAAAACAAAAAGGAGATTTACCAATGGCTGATTATCATGAATTCCCTCCGGCTCCAGAAGGAACTCCTGAAAGCAAGTTCGTGCACTTACATGTTCACTCAGACTATTCACTTCTTGATGGCGCAAGTAAAATTGACACACTGGTAGCAAGAGCAAAAGCACTTAACATGAAAGCCCTTGCCCTCACAGACCACGGCAACATGTTCGGTATACTCAACTTTGAAAAACTGTGTCATGTAAACGGAATAAATCCTTTGTGTGGCGAAGAGTTTTATGTTGCAGAAGGAAGTCATCTTGAAAAAAATCCGCTCCCCTATTCTAAAAACGGAAAGCAATCTTACTACTACCACCTTATTTTAATTGCACAGAATCAAACAGGCTACAAAAATCTCTGCTGGCTTTCGTCCATTGCATACACCGAAGGCATGTACTACAAACCGCGCATTGACTTTGAACTTTTGCAAAAGTATCACGAGGGGCTCATTTGTCTTTCGGCTTGTATTCAAGGAGAAGTTCCCAAAGCGCTTGAAAACAACGACACAGAACGAGCTTACGAAACGGCAAAAAAATATAAAGAACTGTTTGGACCAGATCACTACTACATAGAGTTACAAGATCACGGACTTGAAGAACAAAAAGAAGTTGCACCAAAACTTATACAGCTTGCACATGATCTTGATATTCCGCTTGTAGTAACAAACGATATTCACTACTGCAACCGCGATGACGCTGAAGCCCAAGATGCACTCGTTTGCATTGGAACAAAAAAGCTCATGAAAGACCGCAACCGCATGCACTTTGACGGTGACCAGTGGTACATGAAAACAGAAGATGAAATGGCTCTCTTATTTCCCCAGTGTCCAGAGGCAATGGAAAACACACTCAAAATTGCCAACATGTGCGACCTAACCATTCATCAGTATAAGACACAAGAATTAAAATCTTGTCTTCCACGCTTTGAACTTCCAAAAGAATTTCAAAAACACGAAGACTACACAAAAAATCAAGACGACTATGTTCGCTACTTGGTAGAAGAAGGATTAAAAAAACGCTACAAAGAAATCACACCAGAAATTCGCGAACGTGCAGAATACGAACTGGGCATTATCTTTAGCATGGGATTTTCTGGTTACTTTCTTATTGTTTGGGAATTTATCAACTGGTCTAAGCAAAACGGCATTCCTATAGGACCAGGTCGTGGCTCTGGTGCAGGTAGTCTTGTTGCTTATGCAATGACCATAACCGACATTGACCCATTCCGCTATAAATTAATTTTTGAACGCTTTCTAAACCCCGAACGTGTTTCAATGCCTGACTTTGATGTTGACATGGACTTCGAATTCAGACAAAGAATTATTGAACACACCATTGACTTGTATGGAGATGAACAAGTAGGTCATATTGTTACCTTCGGAACACTCAAACCCAAAGCATGTATTGCAGATGTGGGACGCGTACTTGATATTCCTCTTTCCGAAGTAAATGTTTTAAAAAAATGTGTACCCGACAATTCTAAGGCTAAGTTTAAAGACGCATTCACTCCTCCAGACGAAGATCATCCAGATAACGGACAACTTATACCTTACAAAGATGATCCGCGCTACCAAAAACTCTTTGAGCTGTGTTTTAAACTTGAAGGCATAAACAGACAAACTGGTTTACATGCATCGGGTATGGTAATTGGTCTTACTCCGCTACCAGATTGGGCTCCTGTATTTATGGACTCAAAGACAGGAACAAAAGGTGTTCAGTACACAATGGATATTATTGAACCCTGCGGTTTGGTTAAGTTTGACTACCTTGGTTTAAAAACACTTTCTCTTATCCGCTATGCAGAAGACATTATCAACCGACACTTAAAACCAGGTGAAGAAAAGTTTAGCATAGAAAACATAAGCGACAGTGACGAAAAAACATTTGACCTCTTTAGCAGAGGAGACACTGTTGCTGTTTTCCAGTTTGAATCTCCGGGCATGCAGAAAATTCTTCGACAGGCAAAACCGCGCAAACTAGAAGAATTAGTTGCTTTAAATGCCTTGTATCGGCCTGGCCCTATGGACTACATTCCTAACTACATTGATGGAAAGTGGAAGCCAGAAACAATACACTACCCCGACCCGTGTCTTGAAGACATACTTAAAGAAACCTATGGAGTTATGGTTTATCAGGAACAAGTTATGCAAGTTGCTCAGCGCATTGCAGGATTTTCTCTCGGTGGCGCAGATATGCTTCGTCGTGCAATGGGTAAGAAAAAAATTGAAGTCCTTATGGGAAAGAAAAAGGAGTTCGAAGACGGAGCTGTAAAACAAGGATTTACAAAAGAACACGCAGATGAAATTTTTGACATAATGGTTCCCTTTGCGGGATACGGATTTAACAAAAGTCACGCAGCGGCATATTCAGTAGTTGCCTACAGAACAGGTTGGCTTAAAGCAAATAGACCAGCCGAGTTTATGGCAGCAAACCTTACCAACGAAATTACTTCTACAGATAAACTTCCTGCCTACATTGAAGAAGCACGCAAGATGGGTATTCCTGTAGACCCGCCAGATGTAAACCGATCTGCTGTTGTATTTGATGTTGTTGACGGCCGCATTGTATTTGGTCTTATGGGCATTAAAGGGTTAGGCCAAAGTGCAGCAGAAGCAATTGTGCAAGAACGAGATGCTAACGGTCCTTTCAAAAGCTTCATGGACTTTGCAGACAGAATTGACTTTCATGTTGTAAACAAAAGAGCTATGGAAGTTTTAATTCAAACTGGTGGCTTTGACAACTTAGATAAAAACCGTGCAACACTCATGCTTAACTACGAGCGTGTTATTGCTTACGAGAACAAAAAGAAAAGCGGTTCTGAAAGCGGACAGGCAAGTCTTTTTGAAGATGCAGGCATACAAGAATTTGTTGATTACAAGTTTGACGAAATAGAAGAGTTTCCTCAAATGGAAATGCTTAACATGGAAAAGCAACTTATAGGCTGTTTCGTTTCAGGACACCCCTTAGACCAGTGGCGTGATGTAATTGAAAAATCGGTAACACTTACCAGTCGCAACTTTGAACAGGCAGCAAAAGAAGACAAAGCTCACAAAGATGCACTGCAAGCAAGTGGTGCAAACATGTGGAAAGCAAGAGACACTGGAAGAACTTACATTACCTTAGGAATGATTCAAGAACTGCGAACCATTATAACAAAAAAAGGCGACAGCATGGCCTTTGCAAAACTAACCGACTACAGCGGACAGTTTGATGTAACATTCTTCCCTAAAGTGTGGGAACAAATAAAAGACAAAATTGTTAACGATGGCGTTTATGCGTTCAAAGGAAAAGTTGACGGTTCTCGAGAAAACGGTAGTTTCCTTGTTGACAGTTTAGAAGACCCACAATTGCTTCAAGAAAAAGCGCTCTCAAAAGTACATGTTCAACTTGAAAGCGGATTTGACGATGCAAAAAAATTGCGTCCATTAACAGATTTTTTATTTGGCGAACAGGGCTCTTGTGCAGTATATTTTCATATAGATGCAGAGGGAATTCCCTATGTGGTAAAAGCGAACAGTCAGTTATCTGTTCCCGCCACAAAAGAATTTCTTGATCAACTAAAAGATATCCCGCTTGTTTCTGACGCGTGGATTGAATAATCTTTTTTATAAAGGAGTTAGCCATGGCACTTGCTTTACGGATTATTTCTTCTCTAATTTCTGTATACACCTTTTTGTGTTTTATTCGCATTATTCTTACATGGATTCCGGGAATGTCCTATAACAAAGTTACAAACATACTTGCTTCTATTTGCGATCCCTATTTGAATTTATTCCGCAATATAAAATGGCTTACCATAGGCAGTTTTAATTTTTCTCCAGCACTGGCACTGTGTTTACTGGGTGCAGCATCTATGCTTTTAACACACTTTTCTCATCAAGGACGCATTTCTGTAGGAATAATTCTGTCGCTTATTGTTCAGATTATATGGGTGATGATTCATTCTATAATTCTCTTTTTTATGATACTTCTTTTAGTGCGCGTTATTTTATTGCTTGTAAACAAAAACAGTTCTGAAGGTGCAATTCTTACTCAGATTGATTACACCATAAAGCCCATTGTTTACCGCATGTCATCTCTCTTTACTCGCGGAAAAACTATTTCGTATAAGGCAGCTCTCATTACAGCGCTTATAATGCTTTTAATTGTAAACATAGCAGGCAGTGTACTTGTTTCATACCTAACTTCATTTATTGCATCTCTTCCTTTCTAAGTTATGATACTGAGAAAAATAGAAACGCCGGTTGAAACACTTTCTGGAGTAGGACCGGCAAGCGCAAAACTATTTGCAAAACTCAACATCTTTACCGTTGCAGATTTACTGAGCGCTTATCCAAGAACATACGAAGACAGAACGCACCACATTCCCCTACACGATTTTGCAAGTGCAAAGGTTCATACCATTTGTAAAGTAACTGCACATGAATGGTTTGGATACGGTCGCATGAAGACGCTCAAAATTGCCATTACAGACGGAAGTGCAAACGCTTGGCTTATTGCCTTTAACAGAAGTTTTTTAAAAGATTCTTTACCAGAGGGAAGCATTATAGCTGTTACGGGTAAGTTTGAAATTAAATACAACACACTGCAAAGCACTTCTTTCGAAGCAATCAAAATTGCAAACGATGGAGAACTTTCAGAGTTCGAAAACAGCTCTATTCCCGGAAGTGGCATTATTCCCGTCTATCCGCTTACAGAAGGTCTTTCTCAAAAAACATTTCGTAAAAGCATAGCACAAGCTCTAAAACAATATGCAAAAGCTATAGACGATGAACTTCCACAAGACATCATAGAAAAAAGAAATCTTCTACACAAAAAAGAAGCAATAAGATTTATTCACGAAGCAAATAGTTTTGAAGAAGTTCAAAAAGCAAGACACACACTTATTTACGAAGAATTATTTTTGTTTGAAAAAAAACTGGCACTACGCACGCTCGAACACAGAGGAACCTTACCCACCGTTTCTGAAACTGCTGTCTTTGAACAGGGAACAATTACTTCTTCAGAAAATAAAGAGACAGACGAAACAGACACGCAAGCAGCATTTGAACAAAGTCTTTCTCCTAAACAAAAAGCACTTTTTAATCGGCTTACCTTTGCACTCACTTCTGACCAAATGAAAGCCATTACCTGCATGAATTACGAAATAGACAAAAGCGAAGGCGAACGAAATCAGATGATAACAAAACCGCAAACGCTTAACAGAAATCCTTTTTGCATGCAGCGCTTACTACAAGGAGATGTTGGTGCAGGAAAAACACTGGTAGCTTTTTTTGCATGTTTACGAGTAATTGATTACGGCGGACAATGTGCCTTTATGGCTCCCACCGAATTACTTGCACGACAGCATGCAGACAACGCATCTCGTTTACTTGAAGCACTTGATGTTAAAGTTGCATTTTTAACAGGCAACATAAAATCTGCGGGAAGAGAGTTATTGCTTTCTTCGTTAAAAAAAGGTGACATTCATATTGTTATAGGAACACACGCACTCTTTTCTCAGGGAACAGTATACAAGTCGCTTCGTCTTGCAGTTATAGATGAACAACATCGCTTTGGAGTAACACAAAGAGAATCAATTATTGCTAAAGGACGAGTTGTAGCGACAGGTACAGAAAAACCCTTAGTATGCACACCGTCTCTTTTAATGATGAGTGCAACACCCATTCCGCAAACACTCGCACTTACTGTCTTTGGCGATTTAGATGTAAGCGTTATTAAAACCATGCCTCAAGGAAGAAAACCAATTCGCACTTACTTAAGTGTTATGGGACATGAACAAAATGTATACGAAGCTGTTCGAAAAGAATTGTCTTTAGGACACCAGGCATATTTTGTGTATCCGCGCATAGCAGAAGATGAAGGAAATTCAAATACTAAATTAAAATCTGCAGAAGACATGTTTACTTATTTACAAACACAAGTGTATCCGAATTCAAAATGCGCTTTAGTTCATTCAAAAATAGAAGAAGAAAAACAGAACGAAATTCTTTCACAGTTTAGAGAAGGTTCAATACAGATTCTTGTTGCAACCACAGTTGTAGAAGTTGGAGTTGATGTAGCAAATGCAACCTGTATGGTTATAGAACACGCCGACCGTTTTGGTCTTGCAGAATTGCATCAGCTTCGTGGACGAGTTGGCCGTGGATGCGACCAGTCATACTGTTTTTTAATCTACGACAAAAACATTTCCGAAGATGGCATAGCACGCATGAAAGCATTACACGAAAGCACTGACGGATTTGTTATTGCAGAAGAAGATCTAAAACTGCGTGGTCCCGGTCAAGTAAGTGGAACCATGCAGTCTGGATTTTTAACACTTTCTATAGCAGATTTTGAACGCGACAAAGACACACTGGTCCAGGCAAGATACGACGCCTTCAGTTCACTTAGCAAGCACTAATTCTTGCCATACAAAATTTTTCAAGGATGACAGTTTGTGTATTACGCACAGGGAAGTGCGTTCATTTTCTTACCTAATCGACCGCAAGAATTTTCACGAAGTGGAAATTCTTGCAACACAAAATTTTCCAAGGAGGGAAAATTTTGTGTCAAGCGACATATGCTTCAAGACGTGACATGCGTGACGGATGCTGCATGCGAACCAATGCACGCTTTTCTATTTGACGAATTCTTTCTTTAGTAAGACTGCAAGCTTCTCCCACTTCTTTGAGAGACATGGGCTTTCCGTCTGAGAGGCCATAACGCAAACGAAGAACTTTTGCTTCGTTAGGTTTGAGTGTTTCAAGAACAGAATCAATGTCATCTTTCATTGCTTCAGTAATCGTTGCTTCTTCAGGCTGCTTGTAATTTTCGTCTTCAACAAAGTCGCCCAGTGTTGCCGAAGCACCTTCTGCACTGGTAACAGGAGCATCAAGGCTAACCATTTCACGAGAGATTGCAATCATTTCGCGAACATGCTGATCTGTCATGCCCAATGACTGAGCAATTTCTGCAATTTCCTGAGATTCAGTTTTGTGTGCACCAACTGTTTTGCGGGCTTTTTCAATCTGAACCAGTTCGTTTGCGCGGTTAAGGGGTAAACGGATTGCTCTACTTCTTTCACAGATTGCTTTCAAAATGCTTTGGCGAATCCACCAAACTGCGTAAGAAATGAAGTGGTATCCTTTTGTTACATCAAAATGATCTATTGCGGTTAACAGGCCTATGTTGCCTTCGCTAATAAGGTCTGCAATTTCAATGCCATGATTCTGATATTTTTTTGCGACATTTACCACAAAGCGAAGATTTGCTTTTACAATAGCATCTCGGGCTGCTTTATCGCCATGAGCGGTATAGCATAATTGTGGGTCTTTTGCGGTAGAATTATTAGAAAACCAAAGTGGATTAGTCGCACTATAAACATCAAATGGAACATATGTATCTGTGTTCGTGGATAATTTACTTGGTGAAGAATAATTATTTAATTCACGATAAACAGGCATAAAATAAAAGCCTCTACTTTTAGTTCCACGCATTCTATAACCATAATTAGCTTGGTCATAATCACCATTTCCTGGAACTAAAAAACCATAATTCTGTGCACGATGTGTGATATCGGGAATATCTGTAACATTAAAATTATAAAGGACAAGGTTTTTGACATTTTTATCTATTTCATATATATCTGGTGAATATTGTTCATATCTAAAATAAATATGTAGGAAATCATAAACAGAATTTAATGTGCCATAATCTGAACCACCGACAATAAAGATGGTATTGTTTTTTGTAATGATGCGACAACCATCATTGGTTAAAGATAATAAATCAATATTTAATCCAGATGTTTTTAATAGATTGGTTTGACCGATAGAAATGTAAGTATCATCTTTATTAAATGTTAAATGTTTATCAGAAACTGTTTTTATATCTATTCCGGTTGCAATTTTAAAGAAATGAACAAATTCATCTCT
>OCVV011359323.1_pt1 | contig 15439 bp, 13 predicted proteins | sample 1539721 | NCBI WGS metagenome assembly OCVV01 (sample SAMN02144230, study PRJEB22623) | gut metagenome | biome: sheep rumen | host: Ovis aries | place: New Zealand
TCATTGTGTTTTCCTCCATAATTCAGTATTGACCAATCCGGCACGCAGATGCCTTTTCTGAATTTCTGGCTAATACTGTTTTATGGAAGACCCCAGTTTCCAGCTTCTTTTTTGCGTGAGAACGTGAAACTTCCTACTGCGTGAGGTTCTTCACCCATTTGAACTTGTTGAAGCGCAGCATGACCCAGGGGATTTTTCCCACCTCGTCCAGGCAGGTGCAGGCGTAGACCAGCAGCACCGGCCAGTGAAAGACGAAAGAGCCCAGCAGGGCCAGGGGAATGGCGATGCCCCACATGCAGACAGCCAGGGAGTACATGTCAAACAGCGTGTCCCCGCCTCCGTCCAGGACGCCGTTGATGGTCACGGTATTGACGCAGCGGCCGATCATATACACCGACATGATCACCATCATGCCGGACAGGAGACTTTGCGCTTCTCCGGTCAGGATCACGAAGCGCAGGAGCAGCGGGGTCACGGCCAGCACCACAGCGGTGGAGGCAAAGCCGATGACCCAGGAGATGTTCTTGAGCTTGATTCCGTAGGCCTTTCCCAGCTCCAGATGGCCCGCCCCGAGCTCATTGCCCACCATGATCCCCGCGGCGGTGCCGACGCCGTTGCACGCGCAGCAGACCAGGTCCCTTACCACGGCGGAAACGGAATTGGCCGCCGCCGCGTCCACGCCCATGTGGCCCATGATGGCGGTATAGGAGGTAAAGCCCACGCCCCAGAACAGGGAACCGCCCATCAGCGGCAGGCATTGCTTGGCGAAATCACGGGTCAGCTGTCTGGGGACGGCGAAAAAACTGCGGAAGTCCGGGCGGATATACATCTTTTTTTCAGAAATCCACAGGCACAGCAAAAGCTCGATGGCGCGGGACAGGGTAGTGGCCAGTGCTGCGCCTCTGGCCTCCATCCTGGGAGCGCCCAGCAGGCCGAAGATGAAAACGGCGTTGAACAGGATGTTCAGGACCACCGCGGCCGAGGAAATCCAGGCGCTGGGCAGAACGTGATCCGATACCTTCATGACCGCCAGATAGCACTGTGAGATGCCCGTCAGCAGGTACGACCAGCCCGCGATCCGCAGATAGGCGCTGCCGATGAGGATCAGCTGATCGTCGGAGGCGAAGATGCGCATGAGCTGCTCCGGAATCAGCTCGCAGGCAGCGAAAAAGAGGGCCGAGGTCAGCCCCGCAAAACGCAGCATCAGGCTGAAGAGCTGCTGCAGGGTCCTTTTGTCGCCCTTTCCCCAGTATTGAGCGCCGAGAATGGCCCCGGCGGCGGTGATGGCCCCGAGGAACATATTTTGGACAAACTGGATCTGGGTCGCCAGGGATACGGCCGTCATTTCTTCCTGGGCTACGCGGCCCAGCATCAATGCGTCGCCCGCGGCCACCAGGGCCAGCATCAGGCTTTGCAGGATGATCGGCAGGGAAAGCTGCCGGAGCTTTCTGTAAAACTGCCTGTTGTCAATGTTGATTGTCTGCATGTCTTCTTCGATCCTGTCGATTTGATCGCTCCGAGACAGTGGATGCTGACGGCGCGGTGGTGGTCGGTTGCTGATATCTGGTTGTCAGCGCTAAGCTATTGATAAAGTTCGGTTTCTGTCATTATAATAGCCTCTCCGGCTGGATTTTATATTTCCACAACCCATACCCTGTTTCCGTGTTCTGTGATGATGCTGATCAGATCCTTTGTCTTCATCCATACGGTCGCGGTATTATCGTTGGGATGGATGGAAATCAGTTCAGCAAAAGCGGCGTCAAGATATAGCTCTACTTTTCTTTCCCGATCGTTCAGTAAGCCCAGCGGTGTCACCGCGCCAGGGATCAGCCCCATGATTTCCATGAGATCTTCGGCAGACGCAAAAGAAAGATTTCGCAGTCCGTGCTGTTTTCGGAACTGCTTCAGATCTACCCTTTTATTCCCCTGCACGGTGATCATATAGTAGTGAAGCTTCTTATCATCCCTGACAAAGAGGTTTTTGGCATCGGCTTCCGGATGCGGGAGCTTCAGCTTTTCGACTTCCTCCATATTGAACACTGCAGGATGTTCGATCACTTCATAATCGACGCCGTGCGCTGTCAGGTATTCGTATGTCTCCTGTTTGGTCATATGCTATTGCTCATCGCTCCTTTGTCATTCCGTCTTGTCGCGCTGAATCAATACCACCGTCTCCACATGCCCCGTCCAGCAGAACATATCCACAGGCTGCACTTGGGAAACCTGATACCCGAGCTCCGTGAACAGGCGGAGGTCCCGGGCCAGGGTGGCCGGGTCGCAGCTCACGTAGACGACGCGGGAGGGAGCGGCATAGGCGATCGCGCGGATGACCTCCGGCTCGGCCCCTTTGCGGGGCGGGTCGAGGACGACGAAATCGGGGCGAAGGCCGTTATCCACCAGGGAGGGGAGGAGCTTTTCGGCGGCCGCGGCATGAAATTCCGCGTTGGAAATTCCATTCCGGACGGCGTTTTCCCGGGCGTCCCGGATGGCCTCGGGGACGATCTCGATGCCGATGACCTTTTTGACGTGCTGGGCGAGCAGCAGGGAAATGGTGCCGGCGCCGCAGTACAGGTCCACCGCCAGCTCATGCGGCTTGGGGGCCGCAAAGCGCAGGGCGGTCTGATACAGCTTTTCCGTCTGGACCGGGTTCACCTGGAAAAAAGAGAGGGGAGAAAGGGAAAAGGAGAGGCCGCAGAGAGTATCCGACAGACGGGAAACGCCGAAAAGCACCCGGTAATCACGGCCGAGAATCACGTTGTCCCCGCGGGGGTTTACCGTCGCGCAGAGGGAGACGATGCGGGGCAGGGCTTCCCGGAGCATGGCCCACAGGGCATCCTGCTGCGGGATCTCTTCTTTGGAAACGGCCAGCGTTACCATGACCTCCCCGCTGCGGGCGGTCCGGGTGACGACATGGCGGATCAGCCCCCGGCGGGCGGTTTCGTCATAGGGCTCGATCCCAAAGCGCTTCATCCACGCACAGACCGTGTTGGCGGCGACGCTTCCCTCCGGCATGGCGATCAGGCAGCGGTCCACCGGCGTCAGGCGGTGACTGCGGGGGGCATAAAAGCCCGCCCGGGGCGTTCCGTCGACCAGGGCGACCGGCAGGGCGGTTTTGTTGCGGTATTCAAAGGGATGCTCCATGGGAAGAGGGAGAGGCACCTGGACCCGGATCCCGCCCACGCGCTGCAGGACCTGCCGGACCGCTTCCTGCTTGATGCGCAGGCTTTCTTCATAGCGCATATGCAGAGCGCTGCAGCCCCCGCAGATTTTGTAATACGGGCAGGGGGGTTCGACCCGCTCCGGACTTTCCTTCAGGATAGAAAGGATCCGGGCGAAGGCGAAGCGCTTTTCACAGCGCGTGGCGGCGGCCTGAATCTCCTCCCCCGGAAGGGCGCCGGGGACGAACACGGTCTGCCCGTCCACATGGGCGATGCCCTGCATGTTCCCGTCCACGCTTTCGATCTGAACGGTGAATGTCTGATTTTTCTGCAGCATGGGTGCTTCCTTCCAAAAACGCCTTGCTTTTCAGCAAGACGTTTGATTTGATCAGAGAACGATTTTTCTGGCTTCCAGGTAGTAGCGCTTTTCCGGCGCTTCCCCCATGGAAAAGGCCTTCCGGGGCAGGGGGCCGTTCAGACGGACGGCCGGGAAGAGGCTCTCTTTTTTGATGGGGCTGAGCAGGATGCCGACGGCCTGCTGCTCTTTGACCAGCTCCCGGACGGCCTCTTCTCCGTGGATGTAATCCAGGCGGATGTCTTTCTGCCGGTCCAATAGGAGCTGGACGGTGCCCACGGCCAGCTCGTGCAGCGGGTGGGTGATGCGGAGGGGCAGGTCGCCCTTTTCGTGCACCAGGATCAGGTCCGGATGGTCCAGGTCCAGCACCGGCCCGCAGGGGGCCAGCCATTCGCGCACCCGGGAAGCGGGGACGTCGAAGATCGCCCGGTGAATGGGCTCAAAGACCAGGGCGTCGTCGTGCAGGTTGTTGAGCTCCGCCATGGCAAAACGGGCCGGATGATGCTCTTTTTCCTCGTCGGACAGCGTATCGCGGATCTCCAGCCAGTGGGCGCGGGCGGTGGCCAGGGAGTGGTTGCCGTCGCCCACCGCGAACTGGAGCCCGCCGGATGTTTCGGCCAGCGCCTGGGCGGCGGTCAGGAAAGCGTTCACCAGCGCTGGGTCTTCCACGGCCCAGCCAGTAATGTGCCCGCCGCCTTCCATCAGGTCCGTGTCGTAGAGCATGGGCAGGGTAGAGGCCTGGGCCGCCAGCGGCTCGATCAGGGTTTTGCCCGGGTCGTCCGCGAGCAGCAGGATGTGGGACAGCTCCAGCGGTGCTTCCCGGCGGACGGCCAGGCGGGGCGGAATCCGCGCCGCGATGGTCCCTTCCGTCGGACGGACGGCGGACGCGCTGTCCGCCGCGTAATCATACTGCTCCAGGTCCACGCAGACCAGGAGGCCCCATTTGCTGCCCGTCCGGATCGTGCGGCGGATCAGCACCAGGCCGTTCACCTGACGGGAAAAGATTCCCTCCCGCAGGTAGCGCCGCATGTTCTCATGAATCTTCGGCACCCGGGAGGCGCTGTCCGCAAGATAACATTCAGGCAGGATCAGGGACAGGGTCGAAGGACTGCCGCCGACCAGTTGAGCGGCCTTCTCCCAGTACTCCGGCTGGGAGGTATACTGGTCGCAGGCGACCACGGGCCAGCGGGTCATGTCAGTTTCATTTCCGGGCAGGAGGAAGCGGCCGGGGCGCAGACAGAAGGAAGTGGACAGGGACATGGATACCTCCCGATGGGTCAGTTCATCTTTTTGTGCTTTGGTTCCAGTTTTTTCTTGGTGCCGTCCGGCAGGACGATGTAGGTGTTGTCCAGCTGGGCGCGCAGGGCTTCCCGGTATTCGGTGATGTATTCCTGGCGGAGGGTCTGCTGCTCGGAGCGTTCCTCCTCCGTCAGGCCTTCTTCCCGGCTTTTCCGGGCCAGCTCGTTGATCCGGGCGATTTTTTCTTTGTCCATGGTCTTTACTCGTTTCCGGCCAGCAGGAAGCCGACGACGGTCGGCGCTGCCAGCGCCAGGGCATAAATGCCGTAGAGGAGATAACGGTTGGTCTCCGTCCGGTCGATCTGGAACTCCAAGAAGATGAGCAGGCCCACCACGACGGGAATCAGGATAAAGCCGGCCAGGGCCAGGCCCTTGTTGGTCTTTAGGGCCCGCTTGGCCAGGATCAGCACGGGGATGCCCAGCACCGCCATGCTCAGCACGTGCTGTACGCCCACGAAGGAGAACATCAGGTGGGAATCGTAGCGCAGGCTTTCCATCAGCACCTGGGTGGCCCCAAAGAGCATGCAGGCCTTGAGGAACACATAGCCCGGCCGCACGTCCACCGCCTCGATCCGCAGGATGACCACGAAGAGGATCAGGGCGATCACCGCCTCCAGGATCCAGGTGCGCAGGTACAGGTCCATGTCCTGCTGCACCAGGAAGGTCCCCTGCAGGGTGCCGTAGATCAGGGACCGGCTGATGCCGAAGTCCCGGATGAAGCCTTCTCCGAGCCTTTCAAAGAAAATAAAGAGGAACAGGGAGGGGCAGAGGGCGTCCAGGGTTTCGGACGGGCGCTGTTTGAGCAGCAGGGCGCAGAACGCCGCCGTCAGGGTCATGCCGATGAGGACGCCGAAGAGGGCGTAGCCGCCGTCGTTCAGCCGGAAAAAATGCCGAAGGTCGGTAATCGAGGTGTAGGAAGCGTCCAGCAGGCAGAACATGAGCCGGCTGAGCAGGAGGCTGACCGGAATCCCTAAGAAATAGGTGAGGGGGCCCGTGCCTTGGTTCAGCCCGTTGCGGCGGGCGTTAAAGCAGAAAAACCAGAAGGAAAGCCCGGCGCCCAGGGCGACCATCAGGCCGAAGAGCCACACGGACATCGTAGCGGCGTCCGTGTCAAAGTGAAACATGCTGGCGATCATGGGTTACTGTCCTTTCCATTCAGCGGGATCTACCGCGGTCGCGAAATAGATGATGTCGCTCTGATCGCGCTCGTTGCCGGTGCGGGAGCCGTAGAAGGCGTTGTTGAAGATCATCTCGGCGCTGTTGCCGCCGTCCAGGTTAAAGGCCTGCACGCAGCCCAGCTCACCCATGAAGTCCGCCATCTCCTGCTGGGTGACGCCCTCGGAGTTCTTGTTGCGGCCCTCGGCCATGACCAGGATGTAGGAAAGGGTTCCCGTCTGCCCGATGGCCATCCGGGGCTCCTTGCCGCCGGGGTTATAGCCGTAGGATTTGTCGATGCTCTGCACTTTACCGTCGATTACCAGGGCGGGGCCGAAGGTGAAGGCGTTGACGATCTGCAGGCCGGACTTTTCAAAGGCGGCCAGCTTTTCCTTATCGGACTTGACGAACAGGTGGAAGTCCCCGTTTTCGTCGATGATCAGGATGTCCTTCTTGCGGTTGGTCTTGGCGCGGATCTGCTGACCCATGCGGTATTCGTAGGTGGTTTTCTGCGGGTCGTTGGCAAAATTGTCCCCGTTGATGGCGACGATGGCGTTGTTCTTGGCGGCCATCGAGCTGATGCGGGCGTATTTGCGGGACTTGAGAGAGCCGGCGGAAGCCGTTCTCAGCTGGGTGGGGCTCTTGACCGTCACGCGGGCGATGCAGTACAGGACGCCATCGTCCTCAACCGTCTCCATCTGCACGGTGATGCTGTCGTCTACATAGCCGTTTTCCGTATAGCAGGCGGGGTTGGGCTCAAAGCCCGGGGTCAGGTCGACCGGCAGGCTGTAAGCGGGCCCTTCCTCTTCGGCCTTGGCCGTGCCGAACAGCCAGTCCAGCAGGCTTCCCGCTTCGTCGGCCTCCGCCGGCGCTTCTTCCAAAATCCGGTCCACCGCGCTCTCTAAGAGCTTGGGAGAGGGGACGAGGAAGGGCAGGGTCAGGATCATCAGGGCGCAGAATACGGTCAGAACGGTTTGTACGGTCTTGTTCATCGAAACTTTTCCTCCTGTGATGGGTTCACTTGGCCGAACGGTTCGAGAAAACCCAGTTTTTCTGAATCTGGTAGTTGATGAAATACAGTACGGTATCGACGACGATCTTGATCAGTGTGATCGCGAAGGACTTGCTGCTCAAGTGGAACAGGGCGGCCAGGCCGCTGACCAGGCCGGAAGAGGCCAGCATGATCAAAATGGCGACCAGCAGGTAGCGAAGCCCCGAGCCCTTGCAGTCCTTCATCTGGAAGACCAGCGAGCGGTTCAGGAAATAATTGAGGCTGGCGGAAAACACGCGGGCGACCCAGGTGGCCACAATGGTCACCGCCATCAGCTTCATGCCGAAGACGTACCAGACGGTGTTCTCCCCAATCAGCTGGGGCAGGGGCCAGTGCCGCAGCAGGGTGAACAGCAGCAGGTCCACCACCGTGCACAAAAGGCTTGCGCCCATGAAGCGGAAGAAATTGCCCAGGATCAGCTTGTAGATCCGCCAGGAGTCACGGATGGGATGGAAGTGCGTGCCCTGGTTTTCGTTTTCGTAGATGGTCTCGATGGGCACGATGGTCATCGGCAGCTTATGAATCGCGCAGTAGATCAGCTGGTTCATTTCGTACTCAAAACGGTCGCCGCTGATGGTCAGCTGGTCTTCCAAAAAGGCGCGGCTCAGGCCCCGAAGGCCGGTCTGAGTGTCCGGCAGCCAGCGGCCGTAGAACAGGGCGAAAACGCCCGAGGTGGTGCGGTTGCCGAAGCGGGATTTGGGCGGCACCTGCTTGGATTTCCGGGAAAAATCGCGGGACCCGAGGAGCAGGTTTTTTTCATCCGCCTTCAGCAATTCCGCCAGGCGCAGGGTGTCCGGCACGGTGTGCTGGCCGTCCGAATCGGCGGTGATGACGCCCTGCAGGTCCGTGTGCTCCAGCACGTAGCGGAAGCCGGTTTTGAGAGCGGCGCCCTTGCCCCGGTTGACCTCATGGTGAAGGACGTGGCAGCCTTCCCAGGAGGAGATCTCGTCAAAGATCCCCTGGTATTTTTCGGACGAGCCGTCGTCCACCACCAGGATCAGGCCGAACCCGGCTTCATGCAGCTTTTTTACGTAGACTGTCAGCTTCTCATCCGGCTCCAGGGAGGGGATCAGCACACAGCATGCTTGTTTGTCCATTGAAATAAAAACCTTTCTATTTCAGTACAGGGTGTGGATGTAATCGGTCCAGAGCGGGGTCACATCCATGGAGAAAAAGCGGTTAAGGCGGCCGAGAAACTGGCTTTCGGTCAGACGCTGGTAAAAGCAGTTCTTCGCAAGATCCCGGAGAAATTCGTTGAGCCTGCCCCCGCACATCGTATCGGCCGCGATCAGGAAGGCGCAGCCCCGGCCCCGGGTGAGGGAATCCAGGGTACTTTCGTCCGGAAAGTAGGAAAGCGGGCTCCCCGGGGTCAGAGACAGATGGAGGTTTTCCCGCATGGCCTCGTCCACGAACGTCCTCCGCCTTTCTTCCAGGGCGTCCTGACCACGGACGCGGGAAAGGGCCTGCTGGCCCGCCCATTCGGACAGGGCGGCGGAGAGCCAGTGCTCCCGGAACCCGTCGGTGGAAAAGCCGGCACCGAACCACTGCCAGGCGGCGGCCCAGGCGATGTCCGGCATGTTTTGCCGGAAGCGGACGAATTGGTTTTCGTTCAGCACGATCAGCCCGGGGAAGACCCCGGCGTCCTCATAGTAGGGCAGCAGGCAGACAGTGACTTTCTCCAGGGGGGAGGGGCCGTACAGGCCGGCAAGCTTTTCAAGATACGGGGCAAACCACCCGGCGGCTTCTTGGACCTGGCCGCCGTCCGCCCCATAGACGGTCAGGGAGGTGCCTCCGGCCTGCCTGTGTTCATGGCGGACCGGTTCTTTAAAGACCGCGAGGCAAAGGTCGTCCGCGGCGGGCAGGACGCCGGAATGGAGGAGCCCCTTTTGCTGTACGGCGCAGCCGGCGGCCAGGGTCCAGCCCCGGGGCAGTTCCACCTCAAAAGAAAAGCGGCTCATGGGAGCGTTCCACCCGTCCCCGACGGAGCAGATTTCATCGTTCAGCCAGCGGCCGTCCTGCCAGACGCCCAGGGCGGGAAACACGTGAAACAGGCGGATGGCCCGGCTGTCCTGCCCAAAGCGGTGCAGGCAAAAAGGAAGGTACAGCCGGTAGCGCAGCTGGAGGGTGATGCTGCCGCCGCCGGAAACGGCGACGGGCAGCAGGCAGGCGGTGCGCTCGTCTGACAGGAATTCAGGGCTCAGCGAAACGCCGTCTACGCCCGCCCAGTCCAGTGTCAGGAAGCCCTCGGAAAACCCGTCCGGGTAGCTTGCTTCCGCCCATTTCGCGCTGGCGGCGGGGGAAAGCTCCTCGGACTTGTAGGCGTTGACGGGCAGCTGCAAAAGGATTTGAGGCCAGTCTTCGCCGGTGTCGTTCCGGACTTCCATGGTCTGAGTGACGGCCAGCAGCCCTTCCTCTTCCACATAGCGGGCGGTAATCTGGGTATGGGGGAGCGTTTCCGGCGTCTTCCGGACGGGCAGGGGCTCCCTTTCCAGTACCCGGAAGAGGGATGCACAGAGGCCGCCGATGCTGATCAGGATCAGCAGTACCCGTAAATATCTGCGGGATGAAAGCAGCTTTTTCCACATGGTGGCCCAGTCAGTTGTCTGTACGGTAGAGTTTGGCGATGGTCTTAAAGAAGGTGTCGCTCTTTCCGTGCCGGATGTTCCGGTGGGTGTAAAAGCGGTCGATCACGGTTTCGTAGCGGCGGTAGGCGCGGGAAATGCTGTCCTCCCAGGACAGGTACAATTCGTCCATTGCCCGCTGGCCCAGCAGCCAGGGGGCGTCCTTGCTCGAAAGCAGGCGGGCAGTTTCAGCGGCCAGGGCTTCCGGGGTATTGTCGATGATCAGGCCGTTGCGCAGGTGGGTGATGCCCTCGGCCGCGCAGCTGTCCCGGAGCGTCAGGCTGGCGGTGCCGCAGGCGGCCGCCTCCCGGACCACCAGGCCGTTGGTATCGTAAGTGGAGGGGAACAGGAACAGATCGCCCCGGCTGTAAAAGGCGCGGAGCTTTTCCCGGTCCGATACGGCGGGGACGAACTGGCAGCAGTCGGTCAGCCCGCAGGAAGCCGCGTAGTGGCGGATGGCCGCCTCGTCCATCCCGCTGCCGACAAAGAGCATCTGGAACGGAACCTCCTGGGCTTTGAGCAGCTTGAGGCCGTCTAAGATCGTGCGGATGCCCTTGTACCAGACCAGCCTGCCGACGAATAGGAGGACGGGGACGTCCCGCCTTAAATGGTATTCCTGGTCGATCTGGCGCAGGGCTTCCCGGGACACGACGCCGCGGGGCAGGTCCACCCCGTTTTCCATCACGATGTAGTCGCCCTGATACCCCAGGGCCCGCAGGCTCTGGGCCGCCCCGTGGCTGACGGTCCACACCTCGTCGCAGGCCTCGATGTTGGCGAGAATCGCGGAAATGGCCTGGTCCTGGATCGCTTTGGACTTGATGTCCTGGCGGATGTCCACGTCGAATTTGGAATGATAGGTCAGGATGATGGGCTGCTGGATCAGCTCCCGCAGGGTGCGCGCCAGGATGACGGACATGATAGGGCAGTGGCAGTGAAGGACGTCGAAGGGCTTTTGGGCCAGCAGCCGGATGGTCTTTTTGTCCAGCGGAAAACCCGCCCGGTAGCCAAAGAGCTTGGTCAGGTCAAAGCTCGGATAGCGGATGACCGGATAGTCATAATTGTCCTCCGCACCCGGATAGGAGGGGGTGCAGACGGTCACGCTGCCGAATTTTCTGTTGATGGTTTCCGCGTAGTTGAGCACGCAGTTCGTGACCCCGTCGATGACCGGGGCGAATGAATCGTTCATCAGACAGACGTTTAACTGTTTCATAGTTCCTTTCCGCCGGCAGGACGGATGGCCCAGATCTCTTCCGCGTACTGCCGGATGGTCCTGTCGGAAGAGAAGATGCCGGAGCCGGCGATGTTATACAGGGCTTTTTTCGCAAATTGGATCCGGTCCGTATATTCCCGGTTGACCAGGAGCTTGGCGTTCAGATAGCTGTCAAAGTCCAGGGCGAGGAAATAATGGTCCGGCTTGTGCCAGCTGGCCCCGATGGTCAGGGCGTCGTAGAGCTCCCGGAGGGAACCGTCCACGTCCGGGATCAGGCCGTTTTTCAGCCAGGAAAGGGCGGAGGAAAGACGGGGACTGGCCTTGATAAATTCGTTCGGGTCATACGTTTTGCGGATGGCGTTGATCTTGTCCACCGTCGCGCCGAAGATGTAATTGTTTTGAAGGCCTGCCTGCTCGACGATTTCGATGTTCGCGCCGTCCATGGTGCCCAGGGTGACGGCCCCGTTCATCATCAGCTTCATGTTGCCGGTGCCGCTGGCTTCGGTGCCGGCGGGGGAAATCTGTTCGCTGACGTCCGCGGCGGGGATGATCTTTTCAGCGTAGGAGCAGTCGTAATTGTGGACGAAGAGGACCCGGAGCCGGTCGTTGGTTTCCTCGTCCTCGTTGATGATCTCCGCGGCCTTGTTGATCAGCCGGATCACCGCCTTGGCGCGCACGTATCCCGGCGCGGCCTTGGCCCCAAAGAGGAAGGCGGTGGGGGTGAAATCCTGGATGGAGCCGTCCTTCAGCCCCTCGTAGATCGCGATAATCGAGAGGATGTTGAGCAGCTGGCGCTTGTATTCGTGCAGGCGCTTGATCTGTACGTCAAAGATGAAGTCGGGCGGCAGCAGGACCCCTTCGCGCTTTTGAAGCAGGGTGGAAAGCTGCGCTTTTTTGACCTGCTTGATGTCGAGGAATTCCCGGGCCGTGTCGTCATTGATCCTGTCTTTCAGGAGGCTCAGGGCCATCGGGTCTTTGATCACGTCGCTGCCGGTCAGGCGATTCAGCCAATTTGTCAGCTCCGGGTTGCACAGCCCCAGCCACCGGCGCTGGGTGATGCCGTTGGTCTTGTTCTGGATCCGGTCCGGATACAGGCTGTGCCAGGCGTGGAACAGGTCGTTCTTCAGGATCTCGGTATGAATGGCGGCCACGCCGTTGACGGCAAAGGAGCAGTAGACGGCCAGGTTCGCCATGTGGGCCCGCTTGCCGTCCGTCAGAACGCACTCAGGGGCCTTCTCAAAAAAGGCTTCGCCCAGCTCCCGGCGGGCGAAAGCGTCGATCTGCCGGATGATGGCGGCGATTTCGGGAGACAGGGAGCGCAGCAGGGACAGGTCCCACTTTTCGAGGGCCTCCTGCATCACGGTATGGTTGGTGTAGGCGAAGGTCTTCCTGGCGGTGGCGAGGGCGTCCTCAAAGGCCACGCCCCGATTTTCCAGCAGGCGGATCAGTTCCGGAATGGCGAGGGTCGGGTGGGTGTCGTTCAGCTGAACGGCGTACTCGGCGGCAAAGGCCGAATAATCCTGCCCATGGCGCTCCTCATAATCCCTGAGCATGTCCTGCAGGGAAGCGCTGGAAAGGACGTACTGCTGCTTTAAGCGCAGGAGCTTTCCGGCGCGGGTGGTATCGTTGGGGTAGAGGAATTTGACGATGTCCTCGGCGGCGTTTTTCCCGGCCGAGGCGGCCTTGTATTTCTGGTCGTTGAAGGCGGCGAAATCGATTTCGGACAGGCTTTCCGTCTGCCACAGCCGCAGGGTGCCGATATAGCCGTTTTTGTTGCCGATCACCGGCATGTCATAGGGCACGGCACGGACGGGCAGGCCGCGGATGGGGACGATAACCGCCCGGTCCTCCCGGCGGATGGACCAGGGATCGCCGTAGCGGGACCAGTCGTCCGGGGCTTCCTTCTGGTAACCGTCCTCAAAATACTGGTAAAACAGGCCGTAGCGGTAGCGAAGGCCATAGCCCGTCAGGGGCAGGCGCAGGGAAGCGGCGCTGTCTAAAAAGCAGGCGGCCAGACGGCCGAGCCCGCCGTTGCCGAACGCGTCGTCCTCGATTTCTTCCATGGCGGTCAGGGGGGCGCCGGCTTCGGCAAAGAGCTTCTCCGTCTCGTCCAGCACACCCAGGCAGAGCAGGTTGTTGCTCACCAGCCGGCCCACCAGGTATTCGGCGGACAGGTAGCTGGCCTGCCGGCCCTGCTGCCGCTCTTCTTCGGTCTTTTTCCAGTCCGGCGCGATCAGCGCCATCACCGCGCCGCCCAGGGCGTTGTGCAGCTCGTGGGCGTTTGCTTCGTTCAGTTCCTTATGATAAAGGGCTAGGACATTCTGCCTGGTCAGCTTCAGGATGTCGGCCGCAGTGAATGTGTTCAAGCTGTTGTCCTCCGATATTCCTTGTTGAGCATGTTCATCCGGTGCAGCAGGGCGTCGCTCAGGTCTCCGGGCTGCATGCGGTAGCGCCAGTTGTTCCCGCCGACGGAGCCGGGCAGGTTCATCCGCGCTTCGTTGTCCAGGGCCAGATAGTCCTGGACGGGGATCACCGCGCGTTCCGCCCTGCACCCGAGCACCGCGCGGACGATGCCGTCGCAGATGTCGTCCCCGGGCTTCAGCTTCAGGATGGAAAGGGCGGTTTCCCTGGACTTCTTGTCCTGCAGCTTCCACCAGCCGAGCACGGTGTCGTTGTCGTGGGTGCCCGTGTAGGCGACGCAGTGCTCCGGGATGTTTTCGGGGCGGTTTCCGTTGTTTGGGTCGCCGTCCAGGCCGAACAGGACCAGCTTCATCCCCGGATACCCGCAGTGAGCGATCATCTTTTTGACCCGGTCGTTGATCAGCCCCAGGTCCTCGGCGATGATGTTCATGTCCGGGATTTTCTTCTGCACCCTGTCAAAAAACAGGCTGCCGCTGTTTTTCACCCATTTGCCGTTCCGCGCGTTGCTGGCCCCGGCAGGGATGGAGTAATAATTGGCAAAGCCGATGAAGTGATCGATCCGGATGATGTCGAAGCGCTCTTCCATGCTCTTGAGCCGGTCGATCCACCAGCTGTAGCCGTGCAGCCACAGGCGCAGCCAGGAATAGAGCGGGTTGCCCCACAGCTGGCCGTCCTCGGAAAAGCAGTCCGGCGGAACGCCCGCGACGCGCTTGGGGCTCAGATTTTTGTCCACCTGGAAAAAGTTGGGGTGCTGCCAGACGTCGGCGCTGCCTGGAGCGGCGTAAATCGGGATGTCGCCGAACAGCTGGACGTGTTTTTGCCCAGCGTACTCCTTGAGCCGCTTCCACTGCAGGTCGAACACGTACTGTACATAAAGATAGTAGTTGATTTCCTCCTGCAGGGAGAGAAGCAATTTCTCTGTCTCCGCGTCCGGGGAAACCATGTGGCGCTTAGCCCCGATGGGCCAGCGGTCAAACCAGCCGTAGTGGCCGGTCAGCGCCATATACTGGGCGTAGGGGAGGGCCCAGGGATGGTCCTCTGAAAACCGCTCCGCCTCGTTCTTGACCGAAGACCAGCTTTCCTTAAAGGACTGGCGGAGGGCCCGCTCCTTCTGCTCCTGGGCGGCGGAAAAGTCCACCCGTTTTTCGGGCGGGACCGCCGGCTCGTCCAAGGTGGAAAGAAGCCCCATGTCTTTGAGGTCGGCAATGTCGATCAGGAGCGGGTTTCCCGCGAAGGTGGAAGGGCTCTGGTAGGGAGAGTTGCCGTAGCCCACCGGGCCGATCGGCAGCATCTGCCAGATGGCCGTCCCGCTGGCGCTCAAAAAATCGATCAGCTCCCGGGAAGGCCGGCCGATGGTGCCGATGCGCTCCGGCCCGGCCAGGGAGGTAATATGTACGAGCAAACCGCTTTCACGCATCGGTTTTGCCTCCTGCTGTAATCAGCTCTTTATTGCCGGAATCCATTCCGGGAATCAGCCGATGATCTCGCCGTCCTTGTTGAAAACGGGCAGCTTTTCCAGATAGATCAGGTCGTCCCGGTCCTGGGCCTCGCCCTCGGCCAGGATGGCCATCCTGCCCGCGATGACGCCGCCGGCCTCCGTTACCAGGGTTTCCAGGGCGCGCAGGCTTTCGCCGGTGCTGATCACGTCGTCCACGATCAGGACCTTGCGGCCCTTCATAAAATCGGCGTCCTCCTGATCCATGCACAGGATCTGCTCCTGGGCAGTGGTGATGGATTTCACCTTGGTCTGGAACACGTTTTTCATATAGAGCTTCGGCGCCTTGCGGGCGAGCAGATAGCGGTTTTCCCCGTTCTGGCGGGCCATTTCATACACCAGGGGAATGCCCTTGGATTCCGCCGTGATCATGATGTCGTGCTCCGGGGCCCGTTTGAGCAGCTCCCGCGAGCAGGCCTGCGTCAGCTCCACATCGCCGAAAATTACAAAGGCGCCGATATACAGATCGTCCGTTACCCTGCAGATCGGGAGGTCTCTTTCCAGACCGGCCACTTTCATCCGATACGTTAAAGACATGGTCATACACCCAGCTTTCTGATGATTTCAAGGGCTTACTCGCCCAATACTATTCTATCCATTCTCAGGAAAAAAGTCAATGAGGTTCGGCTGACGGAATACGGCTCACGCATTTCTGCGTGAGCCTGTTGGCGGGGG
>OCVV010994077.1_pt1 | contig 15438 bp, 14 predicted proteins | sample 1539721 | NCBI WGS metagenome assembly OCVV01 (sample SAMN02144230, study PRJEB22623) | gut metagenome | biome: sheep rumen | host: Ovis aries | place: New Zealand
AAGAAAGTTGGGAAATATAGAAGATTTAGCTAAGTTCATGAATGACAAAGAAACAAGAGATCCATCACGTGAGCAATTAGCATTTCCAGATTTTAAAACTCGTGATGGTGAAAGTGTAAATGAAACCAATAAAAGAATGAATGATTTTATTAGTGAAATGCTCGAAAAATATCAAGGAAAGAGAGTTGCAGTAGTAAGTCATGGCGGTGCTATTAAATTTTATTTATTAAGTTATTGTAATGTTAATGAAAAATTAAATCTAGAGTTTAAAGGTAAAGAATTAAATATAGCCTCACCATCTTTACTAAAATTGACATTTAGAGGAAATAAATTGACCAGCTTAATACAAATAAAGTAATGAATAAAAGGTTTGATTACATACCTTCCTAGTAGCTATAAAAAAACTGAAAGCATTTAAAAATAAACACTTTCAGTTTTTTTGTATGGTGCCTGGGGTGGGACTCGAACCCACATGGTTTCCCGCTGGATTTTGAATCCAGTGCGTCTGCCAGTTCCGCCACTCAGGCAAGATTAATTTTCAAATACCAGCAATGGCTACACATAACATATTTCTAACTCACTTCGTTCGAAGAACTATGTTAAGTTCCGCCACTCAGGCAAATATAGTAGGAAATTAACTACTCAACTATATTAACACACTTTAAATTTTTTGTCTACGATAAATCAAAAATTTTTCAAAAAAATTAAAAAAATTAGAAATTCAATATTACATAAAACCAAAAAAAGTGCTATAATAAACATAGATAGCGTGTAGTCTTTTGGCGTAAGTCCAGCTAAAAGAGTGCATGCTTTTTATAATCATAAATGTTAATTTAAGAAAAAGGAGTGGTTGAAATGATTAATAAACCAAGTACAGAAGAATTATTAACTAAATCAATTAATAGATATGATTTGGTAAGTGCAATTTCAAAAAGAGCAAGAGAATTGCAAGACGGGAAAGAAGCTTTGGTGGAGACTGATGAGCCATCAAAAGTTACAGTGGCTTCATTAGAAGTTAAAGAAGGAAAAGTTCATATAATTAAAAATAATTAATAATATATGAAAAAAGATTAATAATAAATAAGAAAGAAAAAAGTAATATAAAACAAATCTTGAATCACGTAAACAAATGCTATATGTTATTACATACACAAAGAAAGGAATGAAACTAAAAATATGATAGGACAACTATTACTTTTAGTTGTATTGATTGCAGCAAATGCTTTCTTTGCAGCTACAGAAATAGCATTTATTTCGTTAAATGAAACAAAGATTTATAAAAAGGCTAGTGAGGGAAATAGAAAGGCGAAGTTAATCAAGAAAATGTTGCAAAATCCAAGTAGTTTTTTGTCAACAATTCAAATTGGTATAACTTTAGCAGGATTTCTATCAAGTGCATTTGCATCAGAAGTGTTTGCTTCAAAATTGGCACCAGTTTTAAATGGATGGTTTCCATTAAGCCTTGGATTGTGGAATGGAATTTCAATTGTAATTGTTACTTTAATTCTTTCTTATTTTTCTTTGGTTTTTGGCGAGTTGGTTCCAAAAAGAATTGCAATGAAATATTCTGATAAAATTGCAAATTATACAGTTGTAATAATTAGGGTTTTATCAGTAATTGCAGCACCTTTTGTTAAGTTTTTAACTTTATCAACTAATACAGTTTCAAGGTTATTTGGCGTATCTGAAAATGAAGAAGAAATAATTACTGAAGAGGATATCAGAGATTTAGTAGATGTTGGTGAAGAAAAAGGAACAATCGAGGAAGAAGAAAAAGAGCTTATAAATAATGTTTTTGAATTTAATGATAAAGTAGCATCAGAGGTGATGAAGCATAGAACAGAGGTATTTGCAATTGAAATAAATGATGATATTAATGAGGTTTTAGAAGAGCTTGATAAAAACAAATATAGTAGGGTTCCTGTTTATGAAGAAAACATAGATAACATTAAGGGAATTTTATATGTTAAGGATTTATTTAAATATTTCCGAACCAACAAAAAGATAAAAATAAAAGAAATTGTCAGAAAAGCATATTTCGTATCTGAAAATAAAGCGATAAATGAAGTATTTAAAGAGCTTCAAAAAAATAAGGTTCAACTAGCAATTGTAGTTGATGAGTATGGAGGAACAGCTGGAATTATAACAATGGAAGATATTATAGAGGAACTTGTCGGGAACATTTTAGATGAATATGATGAAGATGAGATAGAGTATGAAATTTTAGATGAAAATACCTTTAGAATAAATGGAAATATGTCCATTTATGATTTTGAGAAAATAGTAAAAATAGAAATTCCGGAAGGAGATTATGATACTATTTCAGGATATCTAATTGAACAACTCGGAAGAATTCCAAATGATAGGGAAAAGCCTCTTATAGAAACGGAACAAGCAGCTTATAAAATAGAGAAGTATAAAGATCAAAGGATTTATCTTGTTAAGGTATGTAAGAATGAACCTTTGATTATTGAAGATAATATAGATGAAGATATTTAGAGGATAAAAATGGGGTAAAATACGAAAGTGCTTTGCTCTTTTTATAAAATAGACATAACAAGTTTACGCCGTCAGAATTATTTTGTTATTATGTAAAAAAACTACAATATTAAGTTTCCTAAACATTGACTAATTATTTCCAAAAATGTATAATACAATAGATACTAAGGAGGTTGAACAATATGAGAAAATATTTTGGAACAGATGGAATCAGAAGAATTGCAAATACAGAGCTTTCTCCTGAATTAGTTTATAAAGTGGCAAAAGCTGGTGCGTACGTTTTATCAAAGCACACAGACCATGCGCCAACAATTTTAATAGGAAGGGATACACGTATATCGGGAACACTTATAGAAAGTGCAATGACAGCTGGTTTTTTAAGTTATGGTGCTAATGTAAAAATACTTGATGTAATGCCAACTCCAGCAGTTGCGTATTTAACAAGAAGATTTAAAGCTGATGCAAGTGTTGTGATTTCAGCTTCACATAATACTTATGAGTTCAATGGAGTAAAATATTTTAGTAATAAAGGTATGAAAATTCCAGATGATTTAGAGGAAGAAATTGAAGATGTGATGGATTCAGGAAAAATCGATGAATTAACTGCTGTTAATGACAAAATCGGCGTTTCAGAAATCAGAACAGATTTATTAGATGAATATGTTTATTTCTTCAGAAAGAATTTTGAGGAAGAATTAGAACAATATGATAAAAGTAATTTTGTAGTTGCGGTAGATACTGCAAATGGAGCAACTTCTGTTGTTGCAGATAAAATATTTAAGGTATTAGGTATTAATCATAAAATAATTAATGATAATCCTGATGGTATAAATATAAACGATAATTGCGGTTCGACTCATTTAGAAGGGTTAAAGAAATTTGTTGTTGAAAATAAATGCAATCTAGGAATTGCGTATGATGGTGATGGGGACAGATGTCTTGCAGTTGATGAAAATGGAAATGAAATTGATGGAGATAAAATATTAGCAATTCTATCAAATTCATTTAAGCAAAAAGGAATATTAAAAAATGATACAGTTGTGGCAACTGTTATGAGTAATTTAGGTTTAAATAAATATGCAGAGTCAAATAGTATTAATTTTGTTCAAACTAAAGTTGGAGATAGATATGTGTTAGAAGAGATGTTAAAAAACGGCTACAATCTTGGAGGAGAACAATCAGGACATGTAATTTGTTTAGATTACAATCCAACAGGAGATGGAATTTTAACTTCAATTCTTCTAATTAGAGCAATGCTAGAACAAAACAAAACTGCATCTGAGATTTCAAGCATTATGAAAGCGTACCCACAAGTTCTAGTAAATGCTAGAATAAAAAATGATAAAAAAGATGAATATAAAAATGATTCTGAAATAAAAGCGGAAATTGAAAAACTTGAAAGTGAATTTTCAGGAAATGGAAGAGTATTAATTAGAGCTTCAGGAACTGAACCGCTAATTAGGGTTATGATTGAAGGAGAAAATCAAGAATATATTAAAGAAAAAGCTACAAAGTTAGCTAAATTAATAGAGGAAAAATTAGGGTAATTTTTTGAGGGAATATTTTTGGTAAGTGTCCTAATAATTTTAATCGGTATAATTTTTAAGGGTGTCCCAAAATTTATTTTTGGTAAGTGTCCCCAAATTTATAATCGATGTAATTTTTAAGGGTGTCCCAAAATTTCCAAAATTTACAAATTAAAAAAAGAAAGGGAATGATAGTATGGATAAAAAGTTTTATATAACAACACCAATTTATTATCCAAGTGGTAAATTTCACATTGGTACAGCATATTGTGAAGTTTTGACAGATGCGATAAAAAGATATAAGCAAGCAAGAGGATACGATGCTTTCATGCTTACAGGTGTAGATGAACATGGTCAAAAGATACAAACAGTGGCTGAAAAAAGAGGTTTAACTCCTCAAGAGCATGTAGATGAAATGGCTGATAATGCAAAAGAACTATGGAAATTAATGGATATTAGTTATGATAAATTTATAAGAACTACAGATGATTATCATTGTAAAGCTGTTCAAAAAATAGTTCAAAAGTTCATAGATAATGGTGATATTTATAAGGGAAAATATGAAGGCTGGTACTGTATGCCAGATGAGAGTTATTTTACTGAATCACAATTGGTTGATGGAAAATGCCCTGATTGTGGTAGACCTGTTGTAAAAATGAGTAATGATGCTTATTTCTTTAATATGAAAAAATATGAACCATGGATAAAAGAGTTTTATGCAGAACATCCAGATTTTATTGTTCCTGAATCTAGAAAAAATGAGATTTTTAAGAATTTTATAGAACCAGGATTAGAGGATTTATGTATAAGTCGTAATACATTTGATTGGGGAATCCCATTACCAAACGATCCAGAACATGTTTTATATGTGTGGTTAGATGCTTTAACAAACTATATTACTGCTCTTGGATACGCAAGCGATGACGAGTCATTATTCAATAAATATTGGCCTGCTGATTTGCACGTTGTTGGAAAAGAAATAATAAGATTCCACGGAATTTATTGGCCAATATTCATACATGCATTAGGACTTGAATTACCAAAACAAATCTATGCACATAGTTGGATTGTAATGAAAGATGGAAAAATGTCAAAATCAGTTGGAAATGTTATTTATCCAGAAGTATTAATAAGTAGATATGGATTAGATGCTACAAAGTATTATTTACTAAAAATGATGAGCTTTGCTCAAGATTCAATGTTTACACCTGAAGATTTTGTAGAGAAATTTAATTATAATTTAGCAAATGATTTAGGGAATTTATTAAACAGAACTATAGGTATGATGAATAAATACTTTGATGGTGTAATTCCAACAGATATAAAAGAAAGAACAGAATTTGATGATTCATTAGAATCTTTTACACAAGAACAAATCAAAAAAATGGAAGAGTGCATGGATACATACCATGTAAGTAATGCGTTGGACGAGCTTTGGGCAATTATTGCAAGAGCTAATAAATATGTTGATGAAACAGCACCATGGGTATTGTCAAAATCAGAGAATGAAACAGATAAAGAAAAACTAAAATCAGTGATGTTTCATTTAGCAGAAACATTAAGAAAGATTGCTGTTTTACTTGTTCCATTTATGCCTAATACTTCTGATGAAATGTTAAGACAATTAAGTATAGCAAATTCTAATAAAATGTGGGAATCAGTATATTCAAATGCTGAAATTGCACCAAATACTAAAGTAATAGAAAAAGGTGAACCATTATTTGTAAGATTGGAAGAAGCTGAAGAAATTGAGTATATTAAATCAAATATGAAATAAGTCGAAGTAAAATAAGCCGAAGTAAAATAAGTTGCAGTATTAAATATATTGCAACTACTTCAAATAAAATAATGCTAATCAAGTGAAAAGAAAGGAAAAAAGTAATGAAAGAGGAATTCATAGATTTACTAAGAAGTACAAAAAGAGAAGGAATAGAAGATTTAATCAATTTTATTGAAAAAACAGATTTTTATACAGCTCCTGCAAGTACAAGATTTCATGGAAGTTATGAAGGTGGACTTCTAGAGCATAGTATGAAAGTTTATGAAATATTAAAATACAAAACAAAAAATAATGTCATGAATATGGAATGGCAAGACGACACTATAATAATAAGTGCACTTTTACATGATATTTGTAAAGTCAACTTCTATAAAGTTGATTATAGAAATGCAAAAAATGAGAGAGGAGAATGGGAGAAGGTTCCTTATTACACTATTGATGACACTATACCATTTGGACATGGTGAAAAATCTGTAATGATGCTAACAGAATATATTAAACTAACACCTGAAGAAAAATACGCAATTCGTTGGCACATGGGATTTACGGAGCCAAAAGAACAATATAACACAATAAGTGCAGCATTTAAAAGATATCCTCTTGCACTTTTACTACATGAAGCTGATTTAGAGTCTACATATTTTTATGATATTTAAAATATAACCGAAAGATATAATATAAGCAGAGGAGCAAAAGATTAATGTTAAACAATTTTAATAAAAAAGATATAGATATCATAATGAAAATTTGGAAGGATAATAACCAAAAATACCAAGGGTTTATGGGAAATCAATATTGGATTGATAAGTATATTCAAACCAGAGATGAATTTTTGAATAGCAAAATATACGTGTATACTGAATCTACAAAAATACTGGCTTTTATTGTTTTTGACGCCGATGGAAGGGTACTAAATATTCAAGTAAAACCAGAAATTCAAAGGGAAGGTATTGGAAAATTATTGCTAGAAAAAATAAAAAATGAAAACAGTAATTTGTGTGTTAAGGTTTTTGAAAAAAATATCAATGCAATCTTATTTTTTAAAGCAATGGGATTTAGAAAAACAGGCGAGAATTTAGATGACACAACAAATGAAAATGTATATGATATGAAATGGAATCAAAACAATAGTACAAATGCTACTTTCATTTATTTTGATAATAGTATTTCTGATGATTTAGTAGATAAATATGATAAAATAAGCAATGTTCAGTTTTATAATATTCATGCGTATACCAAAGATGATAGTAATATTTTCAATGTGGATATTTCAAATGGACTAGAAATAAAAAATGGAAATATTTATATTTCGGATTATATAGAAATTAGAAATAAATTAAACAGTATTATGAAAAATGAAAATATTATAATATATTTTGATTGTAAAAATGATTATTCGTATTTATATAATGTTATAAAAGATATTGTAAAGGTTAAATCAAGTAAATTGACTATTGTGTTGCATAAACCATTTTCGGTAGAGGGCAGTAAAAAAATAAAGATGTATGAATCAGTAAAAGAGTCGTTTGCAGATTATAATGTTACAGACGTAGATTATGAAGAAATTGGGAGAGATACAGAAGTAACATTTAAGGATGCTTTTGATATGAGAGATGAAGAGCTTCTTAAAATGGTGTGTGATTTTAAATAAAAAACTCGCTGTACAGTAAGGTACAGCGAGACTCCCGTTTCATCCAAGTATTGGTTGTATGGAATTTATATAGTAACAAACGATCATTTTTGGATTTTGCTATAAGAATATAGGTGCTCGTGGGAGCAGAATGATTCCTATTCGAAAACGGGATAATAATCGTCTGATGTAAACATAATACCACGTACATGCAAATATGTCAACTGATAAAGGAATTTTTTGAAAAAAAGTTATTAAAATTTAAAAAATATTAGACATTTTATAAATTTATATGTATAATTAGTTTATCAATCGAAAAAGGTGGTGAAAATATGAAAAAAACATTAAAAGGTGTTTTCTTATTCGTTGTAATGGCTGTTATGTTATTAGCTATGACAGGTTGTGGCGAAAACAATAAATTAGTTGCAACTAAAGAAGGTGAAGAATCTGGTTTCGGAAAATATAAAGAAACTGTAGAAGTTACTTTCAAAGATAAAAAAGCTGATCAAATAACAATGACTAGAGAACTTGAAGATCAAGATAAAGCAGACTCAATAGCTAAAGCTTTAGAATATCTTGGAGAAGATGCATTCAATGGAATGGATGTTAAAGTTGATGGTAAAAAAGTAATCATGACTTTAAATGCAAAAGAATTCTTAGGTGATGATGTTAAAGATGAAGATTTATCAAGAGACTCTATCAAAAAAGAATTAGAAGATGATGGATACAAAGTTAAATAGTTAAATATTAATGTATAAAAAATAAAGTGAAATTCATTTCTTGATGAATTTCACTTTATTTTTTTCAAAATTAGACAAAAATGTATTTAAAAAAAATTATACAAATGATATAATTTTAGTATACAAGTATTTTATAGAATATAAATATAATAATAAGGGGAGTTTTATAAGGTATGAATAAAAATAAAAAAATAATAATAGGAACAATTGGCATTTTAATTATTTTGGCAATATTGGTAAGTGCTGGATATATGTGGTATTCAAAGAAAAAAGAAAGTGAAAGGGCTTTAAATAATCCTGAAGATGTCGTTTCTACATTTACAGAGTATATCAAAAATAGGGATTATGATTCTGCTTATGAATTATTAAGCGATGGAAGTAAATCTCAAATTACTAAAGAAGAATTCAATGAAAAATATGAGGAAATATATGGCAATCTGTATATATCAGATATAGAAACTAATAATTTAAATGTAAATAAAATTGATGTAAACAACTCAAATATTTCTTATAATTCTAAATTAAAAACAATATATGGAGAAATTAGTTTTGATAATTCAATTAACTTACGTAGACAAGATGATAAAAAATATTATATAGATTGGAATTGCAATGTAATTTATCCTGAATTACAAAACACAGATAAACTTGATATTAAAAAAACGTACGCAAAAAGGGGTAGTTTAATAGATAGAAATGGTGTATTATTAGCTGGAGGAGGTTACATAGCTTCAGTTGGATTAGTTCCTGGATGGATGAATGAGGAAACAAAAGAACAAGACATTGCAAAAGTGGCTGAATTACTTGGAATAACTGTTCAAAATATAAATAAAAAAATGAGTGCGTCGTATGTAAAGAGTGATACTTTTGTGGAACTAGCAACTATATCAAAAGACAAACAAACAACTTTAGTTGGACTTGGAGAAATTGATGGAGTTAAAATAAAAGATATTGCTTCAAGAGTGTATCCTTTAGGTGAAAAAGCAGCACACCTTACTGGGTATGTACAAAAAGCTAATGCTAAAGATATAGAAAATAACAAAACGTATGATGAAAACAGTTTAGTAGGTAGAGCAGGATTAGAGAGCGTATATGAAGAAAGATTAAAAGGAAAAGATGGTTATGAAATTTCAATAGTAAACGAAAAAGGTGATACCAAAAATACGATATTAAAAACTGAAAAAGAGGATGGAGAAAATATAAAATTAACAATCGATTCTAATATTCAAGAGAGCGTTTATAGTACATATTCTCGTGATAATAGTGCAACTGTTGTTATGAATCCAAAAACAGGCGAAGTGTTAGCAATGGTAAGTACACCATCTTATGATCCAAATAAATTTATAATTGGAATGACAAACCAAGAATGGAATGAAATAAGTAATAATGCTAATAATCCTTTATATACTAGATTTCTAAGAAGCTACGCGCCGGGATCTTCATTTAAACCGGTAACAGGGGCAATTGCACTTCAAACTGGTACTATAAAAGCAGATACACAATATGAAGCAAGTGGTACTAGTTGGCAAAAGGATAATTCATGGGGTTCATATTTCATAACAACATTAAAAACATATAGTGGGCCGGCTAATTTACTAAACGCATTAGTGAATTCAGATAACATTTTCTTCGCAAAAACAGCATTGAAAATCGGAACAGAAAAAATGGAAAAACAACTAAAAGATATAGGATTTGAAAGCGATATAGGATTCGAAATGGGATTATATAAATCTCAAATCTCAAACGAAGGCAAATTTGCGAGTGAAGTTCAACTTGCAGATAGTGGTTATGGACAGGGACAAATTCTGTTAAATCCGGTACATTTTGCATCAATATATAGTGCATTTGTAAATGATGGCAATATGATTAAACCATATATAGAATTTAATTCAAACAAATCCGGAACGTATTATAAACAAAATGCATTTTCAAAAGAAGTTGCAAATGAAATTAAAAAAGATTTAATACAAGTAGTTGAAAGTCCAGATGGAACTGCACATCCAGGTAAAATAGAAGGATTAACAATAGCTGGAAAGACAGGAACTGCTGAAACAAAATCAGCTAAAGGAGAAGATGCTAAAGAGATAGGATGGTTTAATTGCTTCGTTGTTGATGAGGATAGTAATAAGCAATTACTTGTAGTAAGCATGGTCGAAAATGTTGAAAACAAGGGCGGAAGCACTTATGTTGTTAATAAAGTAAAAGATGTTATTCAAAAAATAATTGAACAATAATTGTTGAAAGAATTGCTAATAATGGCAATTCTTTTCTTTTTTGATTGATTATATGTAAATTTTGTGTTAAAATATTTTAGAATTTATTTATAGAAAAAGGGAGCGGTAGATGATAAAATTAATTAAGTCTAGTAAAGAATATTATATACAATATAAAGATATGATGGATGAGTGGATTGATGATGGTTCAAGATTGGCACCATGGCCATTATACTTGAGTTACGAAAATGAAGAAAAATTTGGTAAAACAATCGAGTATATAGAGTCTGTTGAGCAAGGTATTAATAGCGATGGTCGTCCGCAATCAACAACATACTGGTTATATGATGAAGAAAATGATAGAATAATTGGGCTTTCAAACATAAGGCATAAACTAGTGGGTGAAGTTGGAAGATTATGGGGGCACATTGGATATGGAGTTAGACCAAGTGAGCGAAGAAAAGGTTATGCAACGCTACTACTGAAAGAAGCAATGAAGGAAGCTGAAAAGCTAGGAATTAATAAAATCTACGTTGGAGCATATTCTGAAAATATAGGTTCGTGTAAAACAATTGAAAAGTGTGGATTTACGTTTGATGAGATTATAATAGACGAAGGTTGTGGCAAAGAAATTAAAAAATATTTTTTGGATTATGAAATATAATTTTTAAATTAAAATAAGAAAGTGGAGGAATAAAAATGGAAAACAAAATAACACCCATTACTTTATTAACAGGTTATTTAGGGGCAGGAAAAACTACATTAATGAATCATATATTAACAAACCAAGAAGGATATAAAGTTGCTGTAATAGTAAACGATATTGGTGAAGTTAATATAGATGCAAAATTAATTTCTGATGGAGGATTTATTCAAGAAAAAGATAGTGGAAAGGTAGTTCCATTATCAAACGGATGTATTTGTTGTACTTTGAAAGAAGATTTAATGCAACAAATAGTTGATATTTTAAAAACTAGAAAGTTTGATTATATTATGATTGAGGCAAGTGGCATCTGTGAACCATTACCAATTGCTCAAACTATTACAGTTTTATCAAATTCAATGGAACAATACGGATTGCCTAAGATGTGTAGATTAGATAATGTTGTAACTGTTGTTGATAGTTTGCGTTTAGCAAGTGAATTTGGTTGTGGAGAAGATTTAGTAAAAGAAGATATTGACGATGAAGACATAGAGAACTTACTAATAGAACAAATTGAATTTTGTAACGTGATAGTATTAAATAAAGTGGATGAAGTTACTGAAGAACAATTAAACACAGTTAAAGCTGTTATAAAAAAATTACAACCTACAGCTAAAATTATCGAAACAAATTATGCTAAAGTTGATGTAAAAGAAATTATGGATACAAATAATTTTGATTTTGAGAAAATTACAAGTTCAGCTGGATGGATTCAAGAACTAGAAAAAAATGAAGATAATCATGATGAACATGAAGAAGATGAACATGAAGAAGATGAACATGAGCATCATGCTGAACATCATCATGAACATGACGAACATGAGCATGAGCATGACCACGAGCACCACCATGAACACGATGATGACGAGGACGAGCATGGGCATCATCACCACCACCATCATGATCATAATCATGAAGAAGGTGAAGCAGAAGAATATGGAATATCAACATTCGTATATACTTCAAGAAAACCTTTTGCTGTTGAGAAATTTGAAAAATATATAAACGAAGAATTTCCAAAGACAGTAATTAGATGTAAAGGTTTGGTTTGGTTCAAATCTGATTATGATATGTCATATTTGTTTGAACAAGCTGGAAAACAATTCAAAGTTTCTGAAACAGGGTATTGGTTAGCGTCTGCTCCAAAGGAAGATTTAGAACAAATTGTGAAAAATGATCCGGATGCATTGAAGGATTGGGATGATGAAGTTGGAGATAGAATGGTTAAATTGGTGTTTATTGGAAGAAAGATGGATAAGGATAAAATTATTGAGGATTTGAATAATTTAATGTAATGTGTAGAGGGCTTTCACCTATTGAGTGTAAGCTCTTTTATATAGATTTGTATCATATAAAAACCTCCAATCATATAATATCAAAAATATGATTGGAGGTTTATTTATGGATTATGAAATAATGATGAACAGTAATGTAAAATTAGGACAACTAGCACCAGACTTTGAAGCAGAAACAACAATGGGAAATGTAAAATTATCAGATTATAAAGGAAAATGGCTAGTACTGTTTTCACATCCAGGAGATTTCACCCCGGTATGTACTACAGAAATAATAGCATTTTCTAAAGCATATACATATTTTGAAAAGCTAAATACTTGCTTATTACGGATTAAGTGTAGACTCAAATCCATCTCATTTAGAGTGGTTGTATAATATTTATTGCATGACTGGTATAACAGTGCCTTTCCCAATAATCGCAGATAGAAGTGGTCAAATTGCTAGAAAATATGGAATGATTGCCACAGACATAAGTAACACAGAAACAGTAAGAAATGTGTTTATAATTGATGATAAAGGGAAAGTAAGGACTATTTTGGTCTACCCAATGAACGTAGGAAGATGGATTCCAGAAATATTAAGAATTGTAAAAGCCTTACAAGTTTCGGATTTTAGTAAGGCATCAACACCCGCTAATTGGACACCGTGTAATCCAGTAATTATGCCTATTCCAAAAACTTTTGATGGATTGATGGAAAGGAATGAAGAAGTTAAAAATAATAAAAATGGAATGAGCTGGTATATAAGCTTTAAAAATGCGGAAAATTGTGACTGATAAAAGATTGATTCTAAATATATTAAGTAATCAAAATTTTATGGAATAATCTTAATAAATATGTTATAATAGTTTCATCAATAAAAAGATGCAAAAGAAAGGAGCAATACATATTTAAATTAATTGAATGTATTGAAAGCGTATAAATAAATGAATAAATTAATCAATAAACAAAAAGAAATAGAAAAAGATATAAAAAAAGAAGAAAATATCAAAAAAAATAATAAAAAACAAATTAAGATTTTAAAAATAATTATAGGCATATTAGTTGTGGCAATATTGATTGGAGCGCTTGTCTACTTTATACCAGTAATGAAAAATTTATCAACAACAGAAGGCAAAATAGAATTTAAAAATAAGGTTCAAAGTTCAGGATTTTTAGGAATGTTATCGTTATTTGGTTTGCAGGTTGCGCAAGTCCTATTATTTATATTACCAGGAGAGCCATTAGAAATTATAGCTGGAATGTGTTATGGTGGAGTTGGAGGAACGATATTTATTTTAGCATCAACAGCCATTATTTCTGCAGCAATATTTTTCTTAGTAAGAAAACTTGGCACAAAATTTGTTTATGAATTTTGTGACGAAGAAAAAGTTAAGAAAATAGAAAATAGCAAACTATTTCAAGATCCTAAAAAGATTGAAATGATAATGCTTATTTTATTTTTAATTCCTGGAACACCAAAAGATTTACTTGTATATATTGCTGGGTTGTTGCCAATAAAGCCATCAAGATTTTTGATAATTTCAACTTTAGCAAGAATTCCATCTGTAATTTCATCTACATTCGCTGGTGAAAAAATATTAGAAGGAAATTTTAAATGGGCTGGAATTATATATGGTGTTATCATATTGATAGTATTCGTATTTATTTTTATAGTAAATAAATTTGATAAGAATAATACAACGAAAGAAGCTATTAAAACGATAAAATAAGAAAAAGTATACATAATTAGAATAAAACTCTTGAAATTATATAAAAATATGGTATAATTGTGAACGTATTATGTAAAAGAACTGATATATACCATAATTATATGTAGGAGTAGTGGGTTATATGATTAAATGTCTAGAAAATAAACTAAAGATATTAGTTGTTGAAGATAATAAATCAATAATTGAAGGACTAGAATATTTATTAGAAAAAGAAGGCTTTGATGTTGAAATTGTAAACAGTAAAGACCAGGCATTATCGCGCTTAAAAAACGAAAATTATGATTTATTTTTATTGGACATTCAACTTCCTGATGGATCAGGATTTGATATATGCAAATACATAAAGCAAAGAATAGACACTCCTATTATTTTCACTTCAGCCAGAAATGAAGAATCAAACATTGTATATGGATTGGATATTGGTGCAGACGACTATATAACTAAACCTTATAGAAACAATGAGTTAATTTCAAGAATAAATTCAGTCTTAAGAAGATATCGCAAGGAAACTGAAAAAAGAAATATAATCAGGTATAAAGACATTAAAGTTGACATTGAAAAAGCTACGGTATATAAAAACTCAAAAGAAATATATTTAACTAATTTAGAATACAAAATTTTATTAATGTTTTTAAATAATCAAAACAAAATAATAACGAGAGAAGAATTATTAGAAAAAGTATGGGATATAGACGGCAATTTTGTAAACGATAATACATTATCCGTATATATTAAAAGATTGCGTTTGAAAATTTCTGACCAAGAAAGTAATGAAGAAGAAATGATTAAAACAGTAAGAGGAATTGGATATATATTAAATAAAGTAAGTGACTAAAATTTAATTATTTTAGTCACTTATTTGTCATTATAAACTAATATAATAATGTTCGTTGTCAGTAATAATATGGATAATTTGAGATAAAAAGATAATTAGAAGGAGAGATTGTTTAAAATGAAAACTTTTAAAACAGACAATGTAATAATTAGAAGATTTCAGATGAGAGATGCAGAACAACTAAATTTGTTATTATATAATGATTCCAATGTTGCACCAGAGTATGATAATGATATTAATGAAGAGGATAGAATTGAAAACTTAAATAAAACAAAATTGGTTATAAAATCTGCAATTAACGAGTATTATACAGATGAGCCAGTATGGGCTGTGGAAAACAAATGGAGTAAAAAAATAATAGGGTACATAAGAGTATGTAATTATTCAATTAAGAACAAGATGTGTAATATATCATGGGTTGTATCTAATGAACACTGGGATGACGGTTTTATGAAAGATGCATTTACCAAAATTTTTAACTTTTTATTTACGAAAAAGAATATAG
>OCVV012850125.1_pt1 | contig 15438 bp, 16 predicted proteins | sample 1539721 | NCBI WGS metagenome assembly OCVV01 (sample SAMN02144230, study PRJEB22623) | gut metagenome | biome: sheep rumen | host: Ovis aries | place: New Zealand
TTCGAACCGGGGACACACGGATTTTCAGTCCGATGCTCTACCTACTGAGCTATGGCACCATTGTTTTTCGTTTGCGGGTGCAAAGGTAGGCATTTCTTTTTAATCTCCAAAATTTTTGGATGAAAAAATGCTTTTGACCTTGCATTTTGTTGGATTAAGAGGTGAAGAATGGGGTTGTTTCACCTTATTTTGCTAAATTCTTGTTATTTGCCGTTGTCAGGCGAATGCCTATGTCGGAGATGCCTTTGAGGTACCTTTCCCGCATGCAGTGGGTGATGGCAAGCCTATAAGTCTTGCATCCACTCAGGTGGATGTGATAGGGTTGTGTGTGGGTTTCGTAGTGAAGAATGCCTTTTCCTGCCGTACGGTCACGTTCATCAAAGATGTTGAAGTTGATGCGGTCGGTGCGCACAGGTCGAGCCATTTGCACGATTTCTTCAATCGTGTCGGACTTGGCAAGGGGAAAAGTTTCCTTATACACTTTCTTTGATTTCAATCGCCAATGACGGGAGTTCGCATGCACCGTTGTGTCCTCCACAAAGAGATGACGTCGGGTGTTGTGAATCCGAGTATAGCGCACAGGGTTTGGTATTTCCTGCAGAGCCGCACGCAGTTGGAGGTTGCGATAGGCGTAGGCGTTCGAGCTGCGAACCGTGAAAAGCAATTCCGCGTCGAGCGGTTTTTCCTGCACGGGTATATATATAAATAAGGTGTCGGATTTCGCCCACGATTGTTCATTGACAGGCGAAAACTTGTCGAAAACGATTTTCTCGCCCTCTTTCTCTTGCAGATGCGCCATTTCTGTGGGTTGGGTACATGCTGCCAAGCAGAGGAAGAGGACGAGAAATGTAACTATGTTAAAAAAGCGTTTCAATGCTATTTTGGAGCTTGGTTGGAATTGTTCGTTGGAGGATTGTTGGGGCGATTCGGACGATTAGGGCGATTTCTGCGAGGAGGAATTGGCTCCCCGGAATTCTTAGAAGCCTTAGGCTCTTTAGATTCCTTCGGGTTGTTGGATTCCTTAGGACCTGATTCCTTTGGACTATTACCTTCCTTTGGTCCGTTGGCTTTTTTAGCTGGTTTGGATTCGCTGCGGCGGTTCTCGCTTTCGCCGTTGCCACGGCGTTTGTTTTTCTTGCCCGAGCGAGAACGGTCGAAGCGGTTGATGTTCTCTTGGTCGAGCAGGTCTTTCGAAATCTCAGGAACAGGTTCGCCATTCTCTGTGAGCGCTTCGGGTTTCAGTCCTTCGCGGTTCATGTTGATGATTTCAAAGGCACGGCGCGAGGAAATGGTGTGCGCATTGACAAGGATGTGCTTGTCGGTGGAGTAAGTGATTTGATGCGCGAGGATGTCCGACTTGAAAAAGAAATACTCAGCGTCTTTTGTGTGGAGCGTGATTTCTCGAGATGGGAGACGTTTGAGCGATTCCACGTATTGATCTACCTCGTAGTTGAGGCAGCATTTCAGTTTGGCGCATTGCCCAGCCAGCTTCTGAGGGTTGAGCGAAATGTCTTGGAAACGAGCTGCACTCGTGCTGACGCTGGAGAAATTGGTCATCCAAGTGGCACAGCAAAGTTCGCGACCGCATGGACCAATACCGCCGATGCGTCCAGCCTCTTGGCGTGCACCAATTTGTTTCATTTCGATGCGTACGCGGAAACGTTCTGCCAGCACCTTGATGAGTTGGCGGAAATCCACGCGCTCGTCTGCAATGTAGTAGAAAATCGCCTTGTTACCGTCGCCTTGGTATTCCACATCGCCAATTTTCATTTTCAATCCGAGGTCGAGAGCGATTTGGCGCGATTCAATCATCGTTTCGTGTTCGAGCGCCTTTGCTTCGCGATATTTTTCCATATCCACGTTGCGAGCACGGCGATAGATGCGCTTGAGTTCCACGTCGGGCTTGAGGTTTGCCTTCTTGATTTGCAGTGACACGAGTCGTCCCGTCATGGTGACGGTACCTATGTCGTGTCCTGGGTTTGCCTCCACTGCCACGATGTCGCCCTTGGCGAGGTCGAGGTTGTTGGAGTTGATGAAATAGCCTTTGCGAGGTGGCTTGAATTGCACCTCCACAATGTTGCTCATCGCTGCATTGTCGGGCAAGTCAGCGAGCCAGTCGTATGTGTTGAGCTTGTCGGTTTGGCAATTGCAGCCTTTGGCACAAAGTCCGCGACCACCTCCACAGCAATTGTTGAAATCAGACATAAGTGATATTTTTAGTTTATCTGTTTTTAATTAATACAATCATTTTGAGGGCGAAATCGAAGAAGAGAATCTTGGGGTTCGCGTTCTGCTCGATGTCGCGCTGGGCGAGGGAGAGTTCGGTCATGATGCCGATGACGTTGCGCTCGTTGATGAACGGTGCGAACTTCACGGCAAACTGACTTTCCTGTTCGTTCATATAGTTGAGGTCAGGTCGATGAAAATTGTAGATGAAGTTCTCGCGCAGCATGTGCTGGCAATACACGAGGAAACTCTTCTGGCGCTCACGTCCAAGAGCTGCCACCTCTTCGCTCCATTGTTTCATTTCCTTCACCTTTCGCATGTAGGATAGGCGCATGAGGCTGACGAAAAGGTCGAAGTATTCCGATTCGTCGGTATCGCTCGTGATGGCACGTAGTGCAGCCGTCATGCAGCCGTTTGCCGTGTGGGCAATGAGTTTGGCATCTGCCTCGGCTATTCCGTTGCGAGAGATGAGTGTCCGTTCGATTTCTTGTTCCGAAAGCGCAGGCACGTCAATCATCTGTGTGCGACTTCGAATGGTTTGCAGCACAAGGTCGGGACGTTCACTCACCAAGAGAAACACCGTTTGCTGAGGAGGTTCCTCCAAGAGCTTGAGCATCTTGTTCGCACAGGATTCGTGCATTTTCTCAGGCAACCAAATGATGCACACCTTGTAGCCACCTTGACTCGACTTGAGCGACAGTTTGCGGGCAATGGCATCACTTTCCTCCACGTACATCATCAGTTGCTGGTTCTCGGCACCCGATGCCTTCCTCCATTCCGCATAGCCGAAGTAGGGATTGTCGAGCAGCAACTCCCGCCATTCCGTAAGAAAATCATCGCAGTAATTCGCTTTGCTTGGATTCTTCTTGTAGATGGGAAAGGCGAAGTGAAGGTCAGGATGCTGCAGTTTCTCTGCCATCAGGCATGAATTGCAGTGACCGCAGGCATGATTGAGTGGAGCAACTGGTTCAGGGTCGCCAAACATGCTTGGACCGTTGTCCTGTGGCATCTTGCCCGAGCAGAGCAAGTATTGTGCAAAGGCAACCGCCAATGGCAAGGCGCCACAGCCCTCCTTGCCACAGAGCATAAGGGCATGAGGCACACGCTCTGCCTGTGCATCCGTGATGAGTTTGTGCTTGATGGCTTCTTGGCCTATGATGTCAGTGAACTGCATGTTTGGACTATATGAATCAGTCGTGGGTAATCAGTGGCGGTTTTGTGTGGATTTACTGAAAGGGCGAGGGCTCAACGAAATCTAAACGAGGGCTCGCCAGCATCCTACTGAGGGCTCGCTATCGTTTTAGCGAGGGCTCGCACAACTAGTTGAATCAAAGGAGCGCTTCGGTATTTAATATATAGCGCTTGCGATTTGACGGATGGAATCGACAGCAGACATGGTGTAGAAGTGGATGGATGGCACACCGTAGTCAATGAGTTCCTTGCATTGGGCAATGCCCCATTCGATACCGAGTTGTTTCATTTCCTCGTCCGTCTTGCATTTCTCTGCCTCCTTGCTGAGTTCTTCGGGCAAATCGAGGTGGAACGTTTTAGGCACCACGCTGAACTGCGAGAGTTTGCTAAGTGGCTTCAAGGCAGGGATGATGGGGATGGTGATGCCATTCTTCCGTGCTTCCTGCACAAAACGGAAGTATTTCTTGTTGTCGAAGAACATCTGTGTGATGGCATAGTCGGCACCCAAGTCCTGCTTGCGCTTGAGAATCTGCATGTCGTAACCGATATTGGGTGCTTCCTCGTGCTTTTCGGGATAGCAAGCCACACCGAAGGAGAAAGGATTGCCTGGTTGCTTGATGGGTGTTCCGTCAATAAAGAAACCATCGTTGAATTGCTTCACTTGTTTGATGAGTTCCGTGGTGTGGGAATATCCTCCAGGAGTGGGCTGAAAGCGCGATTCGTCCTTTGCCTTGTCGCCGCGAAGGAGAAGCAGGTCCTTGATGCCGAGGAACTGGAGGTCGAGCAGCATGTATTCGATGTCTTCCTTCGTGAATCCGCTGCACACCACGTGTGGCACCACCTTGATGTCATACTTATGCATGATGGCAGATGCTACGGCAATCGTACCAGGACGACGGCGCAGGCGAGAGCGTTTGAAGCTGCCGTCGGGCTGTTCGTGATACACGTATTCGCTGCGGTGAGTCGTGATGTTGATGTATTTAGGACTGAACTCCTTGAGCGTATCAATGGTGCGGAACAAACTGTCTGTTCCGTTTCCTTTCAGAGGTGGAAGGACCTCGAAGGAAAAACTCGTTGATTTCTCTTCGGTTATGATGTCTGAAATGCTCATCTCTTTTAAAAAGATTTAAAATGCAAAGTTAACCCTTTTTTCTGAGATAAGAGGAATTTATGAGGAAAAAAATGGTATGATTGTGAATTCTGTCCCATAGAGAAAGAAATGAGGACAATGCGTGAAAAACCGACTTTTTGCTATGAAACTTTGCATTATTCATAGCGGTTTGGCGACCTTTCGGACGAAAAGGTATCTTTGCGTAAAATTTATATGTCGATACTTTTCAAAAATTTGTAAGCAAAGAAAAAAAACTTAACTTTGTGCCAATAAAAAAATAACACTTATAATAAAAATACATTTCAGTTATATATATGAAATACAGAGTTGCAATAGTAGATGACAACAAGAAAGATGTGGGCACTTTAGAAGTTCGGCTTGAACAGTATGATTCATTCAGGGTGATTGGTAAGGCATACAACAAGAATAGTGGTTTTCATTTGGTGAAGGAGGAAAAGCCTGATTTGCTTTTCCTTGACGTGAGTCTTTCTGATGGAGAAGGGCTGAGTCTTCTGAAGAAGTTGAAACCAGAGGTTGACTGGCCAATGAAAGTGGTGTTCTACACCGCAAATCCTTCTTATCTGATACAAGCTGTTCGTGAATCCGCTTTCGATTTTTTGCAGAAACCATTCAAAGAGGATGAGTTGGAACAGATTCTCTCGCGCTATATAGAGAGCGTTCAGGTTTCGAATGTTGCTTTTCAGCGGATTGAAAAGTCGCATGTGCTGATGGTGAAAAATTACAAGAACGAGATACAGTTCTTGCGCTTGCAGGACATCGGCTATTTCATCTATAATTCCACAAAGAAGATGTGGAACGCCTACTTGTCCGACAAGACTTCGGTGTCGCTCAAGAAGGGTGTGGTGAGTGGAGATATTTTGGCTCTGCATCCTCGATTCACTCAGGTTCATTCTTCTTATATCATCAATCTGAATTACTTGATGAAGGTGAGTGGCAACAAGTGTGTGCTCTATCCTCCTTTCGATGATGCAAAGGGACTGACGGTTTCGCGTGCTCATCTGAAGGAACTCATGGATATGTTTCAGGTTCTCTGATTTCTAAATCTACTGAAATAGAATGAGTAACGAATAAATATTTCTTGGTACAAACAGAGGCGTTGGGATTTGAAATGGATTTATTTCAATCTCAACGCCTTTTTATTGGTGGAAAAGTCGTATCTTTGCGCCCAAAATCAATTCATCAACAAATTAGCGGAAAATAGAGTATGACTCGCGCAATTATAACGGTTGTAGGCAAAGATACAGTGGGTATCATTGCAAAAGTCTGCACGTATTTGGCAGACAACAATATCAATATCTTGGATATTTCTCAGACTATCGTACAGGAATTCTTCAACATGATGATGATAGTCGATATGTCGAAGTGCTCATCGCCTTTCGACAAGATTGCTGACGAACTGGCTGAAGTGGGTACACAGACAGGTGTGCAGGTGAAGTGCCAGTTGGAGGATATTTTCAGTAAAATGCACAGAATTTAAAGGGGGAGGCATCTCTTATGATTAACATATCAGAAGTTATTGAGACCAACAAGATGATTGAGCAGGAGAATCTCGACGTGCGTACTATCACGTTGGGAATCAGTCTGTTGGATTGTGCTGACTCCGACCTTGATGCTTGTTGCCAAAAGATATACGACAAGATTACGACGAAGGCACGCCATCTTGTGGAGACAGGCGAAGAAATTTCGCGAGAATTTGCCATTCCTATTGTCAATAAGCGCATTTCGGTCACTCCTATTTCGCTTGTGGGCAGTGCTTGTTGCCACACGCCTTCGGACTACGTGAAGATTAGCCAGACGCTCGACCGTGCAGCGCATGAGGTGGGAGTGAACTTCATCGGAGGATTCAGTGCGGTGGTCTCGAAGGGCATGACAAAGAGTGACGAACTGCTTATCCGTTCCATTCCTGAGGCGCTTGCCACTACGGAACGCATCTGTTCTTCCGTGAATGTGGGTAGTACGAAGACGGGTATCAATATGGATACGGTACGCCTTATGGGTGACATCATCAAGGAAACTGCTGAGGCAACGAAAGACCGTGATTCCTTGGGCTGTGCCAAATTGGTGGTGCTTTGTAATGCGCCCGACGACAATCCTTTCATGGCAGGCGCTTTCCATGGTGTGAGCGAAGCTGATGCCATTATCAATGTGGGTGTGAGTGGTCCAGGCGTGGTGAAATATGCCTTGGAGCAGATGGATAAGGATGGATTGCAAAACTTTGAAGTGCTTTGCGAAACCATCAAACGTACTGCTTTCAAAATCACTCGTGTGGGACAGCTCGTGGCTCAAGAGGCTTCGCGTCGTCTCAACATTCCTTTTGGCATCATCGACTTGAGTCTGGCGCCAACCCCAGCCATCGGTGATTCTGTTGCCGACATTCTTCAGTGCATCGGAGTGGATAGAGCGGGTGCGCCTGGAACTACAGCTGCTTTGGCACTGCTCAATGACCAAGTAAAGAAGGGTGGAGTGATGGCATCGAGTTATGTGGGTGGATTGTCGGGAGCCTTCATCCCTGTCAGTGAGGACCAAGGCATGATTGATGCAGTTAATGCAGGTGCGCTCACCATTGAGAAATTGGAAGCAATGACTTGTGTTTGTTCAGTAGGTTTGGATATGATTGCCATTCCGGGCGATACGCCAAATACAACGATTGCAGGCATTATTGCCGATGAATCAGCCATTGGTATGGTGAACCAGAAGACAACTGCGGTGCGCATCATTCCTGTCATAGGAAAGCAGGTGGGCGATACTGTGGAATTCGGAGGATTGTTGGGACATGCTCCAGTGATGCCAGTGAATTCCGTTGGTTGCAGTCGTTTCGTGGACAGAGGTGGACGCATCCCTGCACCAATTCATTCATTCAAGAATTGATGCTCAAAGATTCATTTCGTATTGCTTTTCGCCGTTGTAGGTGTTTACATGAAAGATGAGGCTGTCAGCTTCATCTTTCATTGTATATAGCGGAAGGCTAAGATAAGTTTTGTGTGTGTAAGATTCAGGATCGTTCTTGGGCTGCTGATGAATCAAGCTGACATGCATGATTTTGTTTCCTAATGCAGAAACAACGGTGCTGTCCTGACTGAATGCCATATAATGCGATTCAGCTCCTGTGGTGAGCAAACCAAAAAACATGTTGAAGTAGCGTTCGCTCTTCCATGTGCTAATTACCTGAATCGGGTGGTGGTCGTGCGTTTTCAGTTGGTCGTGAGGAACGGAAAACTTTGAGAAAATGCTTTGCAACTTATAAAGCTTGACATTCTGCGTAGCTTTGCCTTTCTCATCTTTCAACATTTCATACGTACAAATGCAGCGGTAGGTGCTATCCGCTGCGGAAGCGGTAATCTTCTGATTACTAGGGTAAAGCGTCTCGCCTCCATCCCTTTTGATGAAGGCGATGTTTTTCTCTGCATTCGATGTGGCTTCCACGAGTTCCGTCAGGACGGAAGGATAGGTGTAGTCCTCGTCGTCGGAACAAGCAGCGGACAACAGGATGAATCCGCAGAGCATGAACAACTTGAGCGATGTAGGAATCGTCTTTTTCACGTGTTACTTCTTGATTGCTTCTTCGTGATTGAAAACCACGTTGGCATACATCGTGAGGAAACGTTCTGTGAGGAATGGCATATCGGGCTTTTCGAGTTGAACCATCGAAAGCTTCTTCTGCATATAACCTTGGAATTGTGCTTTCTGCTCAGCCGTATATTTGTCGGCAAAGGCATTGTTGCCACGAAGCAAGTCGGCAGCAATGTAGTTGCTTGGATAGAGTTGGTAGTGAGCGTGTATTTCTTGGTCGATATGCTCTGCTACTGCCTTGTAATAGTCTGCTTTAGGCATGTCGGCAGGCAGGGAGTCGAGCCATTCGTTGATGCATGGAGCAGCATGGTAGTGGATGTGTCCCTTTGGTCCGAAGATGCCGATACGCATGTTGTCGAGGTCGTCCTGCTTGCTCTTCTTGAATCCTTCGATGTCGCGCTTGTTCTGGAATTCTTGTGCTTTGAGATAATCGCAAGGGTCTAACTCATAGCTGATGGACAATGGCACGATGTTTAGTTTGCGCAAATCTCCACCCATCGACATCATCTTCAGCACGCTTTCCTGTGTGCGGTCGTTAGAGTCCTTGGCACGTCCCTCGCGCTGGGCAATCCACACGTTTTCATGCTTTTCGTTGATGGCGAAGTGCATGTATTTTGAAAGCTTTGCAGAGGCTAAAAGCATCTGGCGCATGGTGAGTGCGCGCTGAACGATGAACGACTTGTTGACGCGTACCAAGTCAAGAATCCACGGTTTGATGAGCAAGTTGTCGCCGATGGCGATTTCAACGGTCGTCAACTTGTTGTCTTGCAGCACATAGCAGAGAAGGGCTGAGTCCAGCACGATGTCGCGATGATTCGAAACAAAGGTGTGGCACTTCGTCTTTTCTTGGTCTGTGAGGACGTTGGAAAGATTGGAAGTCAGTCCTGTCGATGCTTTCTGGATGAGCTGTGTGAGCACAGGATAGACGAGCTTTGTCTGGAACTCATTTGCATCCTTGGTGGAACGCATCAGAGCAGCTACCTGTTCGAATGGCACATTTTGATAGACGGTCTGGACGACAGACTGAAAATCAGGATTGGCAAGCAATCGGTCGTACACTTCGGGCAGTTCCTCGGGGAGGAATGGACGAATGTCGTCAAAATCGTGGATGTTCATAGCTATTATGTATTTTAAGTTCTTGATTCTTATGTCGGTACGGCTGAAAGACGATTAGGAGAGCTTCACGGCAATGATGTCGTTGAGCATGTCCTTTATTTCAATCTTGGCATAGGCAGCCTGCTGAGGAATGAACGAAGTGGCGGTCATTCCAGGAGTGGTGTTGATTTCGAGGAGATTGATGATGTCGATGTCCTTGCCTTCAGCGTTCTTGTCGTGCGAGATGATATAGTCGATACGAGCAAGACCGCTGGCTCCGATGATGCCGTAGATGGCAGCAGTGAGTTTTTTCACACGCTCAGTCGTTTCGTCCGATAGGCGGGCTGGTGTGATTTCTTCCACAGCTCCGTTGTATTTGGCGTCGTAGTCGAAGAATTCGTTGTGGGAAACCACTTCGGTGATGGGTAATACATGCACGCCACTCTTCGAATTATAAACGCCATTGGCTATTTCTGTACCTACGAGCATGCTCTCAATCAGCACTTCGGGACTTTCCTTCATTGCCTTCTCGATGGCTGGTTGAATCTGTTCTGGAGTCTTTACCTTAGTGACACCAAAACTGGAGCCGCCTGCGTTGGGTTTAATGAAGCAAGGCAGACCGATATGTGAGATGACATCCTCGTCGCTCACTTTCTGTCCTTCGCGAATCAACATGCTGTCTGCAACGCGAATGCCAAAGCTCTTGAGGTATTGGTTGAGGGCGAACTTGTTGAAAGTCATTGCCTCTACGAGCACATTGCTGGTGGAGTAAGGGATGTGGAGCAAGTCGAAATAGCCTTGCAGGATGCCGTCTTCTCCAGGTGTGCCATGTATGGTGATGTATGCGTAATCGGGCGTAATCTTCTCTCCGTTATCCATGAAAGAAAAGTCATGGCGATTCACCGGACTCTTGCTACCATCTGCCAGATGTGCTTCCCAAGCCTTGCTGGAGATTTCAACGGTATAAACAATGAATTTGTCGCGGTCGAGCCATGAATTGATGCCAGCAGCAGAGCGGAGTGATACGTCGTGTTCGGAGGAATCGCCGCCAGCAATAATTGCAATAATCTTTTTCATTTTTTGTGCTATGTATTTTCTTATATTGTATAATTCTACTATATATTACCCCCTCGTTGCTTAAGTATCTTCTCCCTCTCTGGGAGGGCAGGGGGAGGGTCTTTATCTATTTTGCGTGTAGCCTCTCCATTTCTCAATCAGCTGCATCATGTCGGCTGGGAGGTCGGAGTCGAAATTCATTTCCTTCCCTGTGCGTGGATGGACGAAGCCGAGGGTTTTGGCGTGGAGGGCTTGGCGAGGGCAAATCTTGAAACAGTTTTCCACGAATTGCTTGTATTTGGTGAATTGAGTGCCTCGCAGAATCTGCTCTCCTCCATAGCGTTCGTCGTTGAAGAGCACATGCCCGATATGTTTCATGTGGGCACGGATTTGGTGTGTGCGCCCCGTTTCAAGGATACATTTCACGAGTGTGACGTAGGAGAAACGTTCCAACACATAATAGTGGGTCACAGCGTGCTTGCCTATTTCTGAATCAGGGGGAAACACAGCCATTTGCATGCGGTCTTTTGGATTGCGGGCGATATTGCCTTCGATGCGCCCTTCGTCTTCTGTGAAGTTGCCCCACACGATGGCGTTGTATTCACGCTTCGTCGTCTTGTTGAAGAACTGCAAACCGAGTTTTGTTTTGGCATCAGCGGTCTTGGCGATGACGAGCAAGCCAGATGTGTCCTTGTCAATACGGTGAACGAGTCCGATTTCAGGGTTGTTGATGTCGAATTCGGGTTTGTCCTTGAAATGCCAAGCCAAGGCATTGAGCAGTGTGCCATGCCAGTTGCCAAAGCCTGGATGCACCACCAAGCCTGGCTGCTTATTCACCACGATGAGATCATCGTCCTCATAGACGATGTCGATAGGAATATCTTCAGCTGTGATTTTGTTTTCATAGTGAGGACGGTCGAGCATCACCTTGATGACGTCGCCAGGCTTCACCTTGTAGCTGCGCTTCACGGGTTTGTCATTTGCCATGATAAACCCTGCATCGGCAGCTTTCTGAATGCGGTTGCGTGAAATGCCGGAAAGATGGACAATCAAGAATTTGTCCACACGAACCATCTTGGCACCTTTTTCTGCTATCACGCGATAGTGCTCATAGAGTTGTGCACCCTCGTCGTCATCGTCTTCAGCTTCTGTGTCGATGTATTCGTCTAATAATTCTTGTTCCTCAAAATCCATCTTTTAAATATATCTATGGATGCTGAACCTTTGTATCTCAGTGCTTTAGAATAGTCTTTCTTTAGTGAAACAATCAAAGTTCCACGTTGAAGCCACCGTCGATGGAAACTACGCCAAAGCTGTCCATTTCAAGTGAATCGACCACGATTCCCTTTCCTGCAATGATGGTAATGGCACGGTCGCGCGACACCATCTCTCCACCATACACATTCGACATGCCTTGCTTAATGCCAACCACGAGGTCCTTTGGCTCGTCCTCCACGTATTGGGTTGGAGTCAGGTTGAATCCCAGTTGCTTCAACTGTCGTTCAGCGATACGCACTGTGGTGTTGCGGATGAGGTCGGGCATACGAGCAGGAGCCTCACCACGACGGTTGATGGTGAGGTAGATGATACGTCCACCCTTCACCTCGTTTCCTGGCTTTGGCATCTGTGCCAGAACCACGCCTGGCTTCTTGCGCTCATTGTAGTCGGAATCGCTCACGATGGCAACAAGCCCTTTCTCGTCGAGCATCTTTTCAGCGTCGAATCCTTGCATGTTCACCACATTGGGAACTTCCACCTTTTCACCATGATGCGTGTAAGTGTCAAGCAGTTCGAATGCGAGATATGGAACACCCACGAGTACTCCCAATGCCAAGATGACATTGAGCCAAAAAAGCAAGCCTTTTACGCCTTTGAAATATGTTTTTAAAGCCATTTTCTTCCTTTACGTTTTGTTTCAAGTTGCAAATTTAGGCAATTTCTCCGACATAAGTATATTAATAAGGAGAGAAATTTAAATGAAGAATGAAGAATGATGAATCGGGAATGATAATTACGCATCCTAAAGGAGAGTAAAATACATTCTTCATTCATAAAACAAAGGCACCACACTTCCCGCTGAGGGAGGGTGGTGCCTTTGTTTTCCGTTAACTCCTCGGAGAAATTATTTTCCGTGGTGTTCGCTTGAAACAGTAAGTTGCTTGCGGCCCTTCTTGCGACGAGCAGAAAGAACGCGGCGACCATTCTTGGTCTGCATACGCAGGCGGAAACCATGCTTGTTGATGCGCTTGCGATTGTGGGGTTGGAATGTTCTTTTCATTGTTATCTAAGTATTTGTTTTAGTTTTTTTATTGCTGAATTTCACTCTTGTTCTTGCTCGGAACAAAGATTCGCTTGCTTCAAAGATAGACAAACAATCAGCTCAAAAGTGCATCCTTTCGAGCTTTCATAAGTTGGAAAATCCTCAAAACGGCGTGCAAAATTAGTGATTTTAAATAAATTGACAAAAGTTTTTAAGGATTTTACACTACTTTTTTTGTCATTTTATGAAAAAAGAGTAATTTTGCACTCGAATTCAACGAGTTGAAAGTCAATTATTTTTTATAAACAAGAAAACAAGAGCTAAACATGTTAGCAGGAGACATTAAGAAAAACGTATGTTTGCGCATTGATGGCAGAATCTATGTCGTTATCGACTTCTTGCACGTCAAGCCAGGAAAAGGAAACACAGTGATGAGAACTAAACTTCGCGATGTGCAGGACGGTCGTGTGCTCGAGCGCACTTGGATTGTCAGCGCAAAGCTTGAAGATGTTCAGGTTGACCACCGCCAGTTCCAATTCCTCTATAAGGAAGGTGAGGACCTCGTTTTCATGAACAACGAGACTTACGAGCAGGTGAACATTCCGGCTGCTGTCATCGAGGGTGTTGACTTCCTCAAGGAAGGCGAAAACGTGATGGCTACTATCGACGCTGCCACTGACACCATTCTCACCGTGGAAATCCCAGTCAAGGTTGTTCTCAAGGTGACTTACACTGAGCCTGGACTCAAGGGCGACACAGCTACCAATGCTACCAAGCCAGCTACAGTGGAGACTGGCGCAGAAATCCGCGTTCCTCTCTTCATCAACGAAGGCGATATGATTGAAGTTGACACTCGTGACGGTTCTTACGTCACTCGCAAGTAATCCCATCGGATTCAAATCATACAAAGTGGAAGCCATACAACATGTTCTGTTGTGTGGCTTCCTTTTTTGTATGCTCGGCATGAGCATTGTCTAATGGGTGAAAGTCCCGAGTGAGCCCTAATAGCGGGAATCACATAGCCAAAGCCAAGGGTGTCCATCGTGAGTTGGAATCTGAAAGAAGGCAGCGGCAAACATCTGGCCTAACGAAGAGGAACTTCATATAAAGGCATATGGCCGTGGGTAAGGTTGCAAAACAAACCAAAGCCCTATAGCTATTCGGAACGGTCGGTGTAAATGAAGTAGGTATAAGATGGAAAGACAATGCCCTTATCCGAGGAGGTCTCAAGGGCGAGCACACACAGGTGCAAGCAGCAACAGCGAACCTTGAGAAGTCAGCAGATGCCATAGTAGCCGACACGGGTAAAAGAAATCAGCAATCGGCGAAGGGCAGAACTTTAACAAAACAAGAATTCATGTTATTACCAAATGCTGGAAGGAATGCAGAAAACAATCGAAAAGAACGGCTGGTGCCAGAATGGTAGGACGGAATCCGAGAGCTATGGCGGAGCGCAGACCTACATGTGGATAGTAGATGGAAATCTTGTGGAAGTGCAATTAGGCAAGGATGATTTGCTTGAGCGCATCCTGAGTCCCGACAACCTGCTTTCCGCCTACAAGCAAGTTGTCCGCAACCACGGAGCGGGAGGCGTTGATAAGATGGGAACGAGCGAACTGTTGCCATACCTGAACCTCCACCAAGCCGAACTCATCGACATGGCAATGGGCAAATACCCGCAAGGGCTATTGGCGTATTGCAGACAGTCCGATTCTTCATAGAGCCATTTCGAATGAGCGCCTAGCATCACAGGGCTATCCCTCCCTCGTTGGAATCTACAGCCGATTGCATCGTAATTAAAGAACCGCCGTATGCGGAACCGCATGTACGGTGGTGTGAGAGGTCGGAAAACGAAAGTAGGAAGAAAACTCTTCGTTTTCCTCCTACTCGATTAATATTTATCTTCGTTGAAGACTTGGTTTTTGACAATTCTATTATAGTTTTCATTCCGAAGAGGAACAACGTTAGCGAACCTACAGACGAGAAAATGCTGATAATCAATTCCATTTGTATTATTTCCTGTGATTTTGCTGCAAAGATATTGCAATTTTATGACGTTGCAGTTGCGACCATGTTATAATCCTGTTACATACGGCGATGTAACCTTACTATCACACTATTGAAATGCTTTTGTAACAAGCTCCGTTTACTTTTGCAATGTCAATCACTAACGGTTGGCTAAATCATATATGGATAAAGAAAAAGCAGAAAGAATCATTAAGATTTACAATTGGGTGAGATTCATCCTCATCGTGTTGTTCCTAACATTTGTATTTGTCGGGCTGTCAAAGGCTTAAACCAACCATGATTATTTAGTCGAAAGTATGGAATCAAAATCACAAAAGGAAATACAAGTCGAAGAGAAAATATCCGATTTGGTTACAAAGATTGTGGACGAGCAGACATCGGGCGATGACTTACCTATAAGACTGTGGAACAATCTTCGGAATAATCAGGAAATAGCTGCTATGCAAGAGTATGCCAACATGGTGTCAATAGGACGTTTGGGGTTGAATGACCACGGGCCTGTTCACATGAAGACTGTATGCCGCAATGCCTTGAAGATGCTGAGTATATTACATACTGCAGGAATGCAGACAAGTTTAGAAAAGGAAAACATCGGGACGTTTGCCGACAGTATAGCGGCGGTAATGCTTGCCTCGCTTCTTCATGACAGCGGAATGACAATAGGAAGGAAAGGGCATGAACTGTATTCTGGCATCATATCCTATTCTATTATTGAAAAGGTATTGTCGCAACTCCTTCCAGAAGACGGTGATATTCTGAGGCGTACTATCATTCGTTCCATCGCAATAGAAGGCATCATCGGACACATGGCTACACATCCTATCCATTCCGTTGAGGCTGGTATCATTCTTATTGCAGACGGTTGTGATATGACAAAAGG
>OCVV012869922.1_pt1 | contig 15435 bp, 23 predicted proteins | sample 1539721 | NCBI WGS metagenome assembly OCVV01 (sample SAMN02144230, study PRJEB22623) | gut metagenome | biome: sheep rumen | host: Ovis aries | place: New Zealand
GACGCTTCACAGAGCGGCCGTATGAATGTCGAAACCAACGAACAGGCCGCCGGGTCGGTATCCTCGAATCTCTATAACACCTCCGGCATGAGCGCGGAAGACGCCAAGCCGAACGAATGGAGCGATATCACGCTGGATGAAAAAACCGTAAAGACCGGCGTGACCGACTTCTCCTCCATCAAGGAGAATACGCAGGAGGAGGATAACGGTCAATGGATCCTCTATCTCGGCTATGCCCTTCTCGGCCTTTCCGTACTGGGCATCCTGTACTTCATCATCTCGACGATCGCCCACAGAAACGCTGTCAAAAAGGCGGAACGCCTTGAACAGCGCAGACGCCCCTCCTCTCGCTCCGCGGCTTCTCGTATGGATGAAAGAGATTACCGTGACTTTGAGGATGAGGCGCCTCGCCGCAGAACATCGCGCTACGCGGATGAAAATGAAGGCTATTCCAGACGCCGCGGCTCCTCTCGTGCTGACACCGATGAGGTCTATGTACCCCGTCGTGCCGCAAAACGATAAGCGATAAATTGATCAAACACGCAAAAAGCACTTCTGAGTCCAATGCTCAGAAGTGCTCTTTTTTTACATATGATTCATTCAAGAACCTGTATAAAACCGTTTCATCACTTGAACGCGATCAGGGTATAATGGGTGAGGTTTTCGTTCAGGCTCACCCTGATACCGTTGGTCGCCGTGCCCTCACACACCACCACACCGGTGTTGGAGACAGTGATGCCTACGCTCGCGCCTTGACCATATGAGCCGGCCGCCGAGTTGACGACGTTCACGCCGTTGCTGTAGGTCACGAACGGTACGCCGCGCTTATAGATAAAAACGAATTTCGGACGAAAATCCAGCTCGATCGTGCGCTCACTTTCTCCGTTGCCGGCATACATCATGCTGACATAAGGCTCGTTCAACAGCGCCTTTTCAGCAGCGCTCAAATGAATATTGCCGTTTGCGAGATGACCGCCGAGTTGTGTATCGATGATGGTGTTATCGGATACAAAATCGGCGCGTTTGGGACGGTCGGACGCCTCCCACGCGTTCAAATGCAGATTCGGTGTGTAGCTACCGGATGCCATAAAAACCCTTCTTTCTGTCTGTTATCGGATGCTTCTAGGAAGCATTTGCCGTTCGGTTGTCGATCTGCTCCCATGTCATATCGTCGCTGTCAAGGTCGCTGAACGTCCTGTTCAGCGCGTCCCACTGCTCCCATGTCATCGTGTTGAACGAGAGCTGGAATTCGATATGAGCCGGAACGATCTTTTTGACCTCATTCTTGATCCACGCCTGCTCAGCGGCGGTATAATCGGCCGTCGCGATCACATTCATCCTGCCGATCGCGGGGAACTCGCTGAGCGTATAGCTCAGCCCAAAGCTGTCGAGCGCTTTTCTAAAGCCGTCCACGGTAAAATCGCTGTTGCCGAGATTCAGCCGCAGGAGCAGCAGTCTTCTGCGTTCTTCGGTGCTTTCCTCTTCCCTCTCGGGGCCGAAAATCCTTTCATATTCGCTCAGGCCGATATCCTCCGCCGTGGTGATGAATCGCTCACGGAACATCACGCCGAGCTCCGTATACAGCCGCTCGAGCTCTGCCGCATATGCCTTGAGCTCCCAAGAAAGTGCCCGTGCGTCATCACCGTATACGCCCACCTTTAACAGGCGCTCCTTCATCCTCTCAAAAACTGTCATCATACATTCCTCACCGTGATGGTGCCTGCCTTGGCAAAGTGTGTCGGCGGAACCTCTCTGTCGGAGCCGTAGCCTTCCAAGAATCGATAATCCGCTACGCCGTCAATGTGATAGATCACTTCTCCGACATTGCTCAGCCACAGGTTGTTGCCGATGCCCAGCGCATTGATATAATCCGTAACGGCGGACTTTACCTGTTCGGCGACGGCAGTGAAATCATACCCGTCCTTGACCTTCAAGCGAATGTAGAGGTTGATGGATAGCTCCGTAGCGTTGTACGCCTTAACGTCCACATTCACCTCGCGTTTTTCGTCCAGCAGCGTCTGTATCTCGCTGATCTTGGCTGCTGAGAGCGCCCTGCCCTTATCGCTGGCATAGACGTCTACCGTGCCGACGCCCCGGCTGCAGCCGACCGCGGAAGCAGCGTAGACGCCGTCCACCGACAGCGCGATGGAGCGGTAATACGCCGCGTTAGCGCCGTTTGAAAGATTGCGGTAGCTCTCCTCGATCCTCTGTCTGAGCATTTCATCGCTCTCATCATCCGTTCCGCCGCTAAATCTGGCGTTGTTTTTGACTGAGGCGATCCCGATCACGGGGGTCACCATGATCCCGATGCTGTTGATGCGCACGTTGTAGGCGCTTCCGATCTTTGCCGCCGTCACCCTGACATAAACCATCTGCGCGTTTTTGCCCAACACCGTGTCCTCGTCCGTCACAAAGCGCAGCAGCTGATCCACGGTGCAAACCTCCGTCCCCGCAGGGATCAGGATATCCTCATGCAATTCGTTGGCGGCTGTGAACATCACACTGCCCGTCGCCTTGGTGCCGTGCTTGCGCGACAGTCCGCGCTGTTCGGCATGCACGTCCAGATACGCTCCCGTCGCCGTCGTCGGGAACATTTGTCTTAAAATGTACTGAGCGTACACGCGCTCCTCATAGATCTCGCCTGCCAGCACACGCAGACGCAGCATGATATCCGACTCATTCTCGGGACGAAAACCGCTTTTCTCCTCATATGTAGCGATCATTCGCTCTAAAATATCATTGTAGGACTCCAGACAAATCCACCTCCGTTGTCGCTTCATTGTTTTGATAGATCACCCTGATCACGGCGACCGAGTTTTCACATGACAGCACCTCGACCTGTGTGTCAAAGATATCGGCACAGCTCTCCTTGATCAGCATATCGAGCTTCTCACACAGCATACTGTCATCTGCCCTGAGTCCCCGATAATCCGTGCCAAGCTCCCTGTCATAGACAAAGTCGCCCTTCATCGTCAGCGCCGAGATACGCACGCGCTGCACCGCTTCCTCAATTCCTGTAATGTAGAGGTAATCGCCCGACGCCGTCATCGCAATATCGCCGTCTGATAATCTGACGTCCATCAGGACACCTCCCTGCCGTTGATCAGTACTTTTCCGTCATTTTTGAGCACGATACTGGCGCCGCCGGCGGAGTAGAGCATTAGCTCGCCCGGCTGCAGCTCCTCTTTGGGAGCCGCGATGACGCCTAAGCATACCGCACCGCCTGCACCCTCCACCACCACGGTGGAGGCTCCTTCCACGGGTACGTAGGCGATGCCTGTAGGGGCGATCAAAGGCAGTGTGCCGTAGTCACGCGTTGAGCTGACCGATACACTGCCGTTGTTGGCCGATCGGATCTCTCCCGCGGACGCTCCCTCGGCATTGAACGAGCGTCCTGTCATATATTCATTGATCCACATCAAAAAGTCCTCCTCTTGAGTGTGATATTACTGTACGCGCCGTCACCATTCATCCGATAATGCACCGCGCTAATATACAGATCGTCTCTGTCGCCGAGGACAGGATCGCTGATGACGGCACGATTGCCCTCCGTGCCCAGCAGACAGCCCTTACAGCGCAGGTAGACCGCATAGGACTTGACATCGCCGTTGTCAATCATCGCGTCGGCACACTTCATCGGACTCTCTGTCAGCACGGCGTTCAGATAGCGTTCACGGCGCACGCCGCGATCCTTTGCCGCGTGGTTTTCGATCGCGAGCGAATAGGTGCCGCTGTTGCTGGCTTTGACACGGACGGCGGATATTTCCTCACAGCGTTTTTTTACCTCGCGCAGTTGGGTATACGGCATGCCGTCCCTGCCGAAAACGGTGGTCTCATCATGCTCCAAGCCCTTCGGATACAACACGCCGACCGAGCTGATACGCGGCGGCGTGAGATAGCACGCGATACAAAAGGTTTTCAACGCCTTCCAGCAGGAGGTACCCTTCGTGACCCTCTGTTCACCGAAGAATACTTCATCGGAATCCGTACCGAGTCCGATACCGAACGGCTTTACATAGCGTTCGTACATCATCGAGAGCGACGGGTGGTCATACTCACACGGCATCGCCTCATTGTCCAGCAAATGTGCCGCCGGCGATCGCGCACTGATCTTGAGATAGGTGCCCCTGCTGCCGAAGATATGCTCCTCTTCATCAATCACACCGATGAAGATCGGTTTATCCCCGTCATACAGTGTGATCTCACACAGCTCCGCTGTCGGAGCATATGGGAACAGCGCATAGAGCGCATCAGCGGGAACACCCTCGTCCACATCTACCTGTAAGGACAAGAGCTGCGGCATTTTATGTGTCTTGCCGTTGACGTCTGTCAGCTCGCATCTCAGCATAAGCGCACCCTCTCTCCCTCACTGATTTCGTCGATCAACGGGATCTGTGGATTCAGTGCCGTGAGCTCCTCGATCGGTCTGTCATAAGCGTAGGCGATATCCCACAGGCTCTCGCCCTGCGATACCGTCACATAATACCGCTCGCCCTGTGTGGCGGTACGAGGACTCTTTGTCTCGCAAAATACAAAGCGGTAATGCAGAACATCCTCCTGCGGCTCGGCTGAAAGAGAAAGCTCCTTGAGATACGCGTACATGGGCTGCATCCTCGGCAGTACCAGCTTTGAGGGAGTATGGCTGCGTTGCAGAGCTTCAAGCACACGATACTGCTCGATACAATCCGCCCCGAACAATACGCCCTCGCCCGATATGCGACAGAGCTCTCTTCCTAAGAGCTGACTGTCGGCTTCACAGCACGGCGACAGATACTCCTGCAAGCGGTTTTTGCCGCTGATACTGAGCTTCTCGGGATTATGGCGCATACTCACGCCGCCGAATCGCATCGGCGCCAATTTCATATCAGTCTGACCTCCTCTTCCTCGGTGAACGCCTTGTTATACCGCCGCGCGTCGCGTTCGAGCTCCTGCGACATTCGTTCACTGTCATTGTTGAACGCTTCGTTTAGATATTCCTCATTCATCGTCTTTCACCGCTTTTCTCATTCTGTCTGCTTCGAGGGTGAACACCTCGACGGCTTTTTGATTACCTTTGAGCTGTGTCTTTCGCTCCGTCACGCGACAATTCTCATAACAATATGTTGTTCCGTTATCCGTCACAATCAGAGTAAAATCCTCCCGCATCGGTAATTGTCCGTCAAACAACGCCATGAATTCTATTTTGATCTCATAGCGTGAGCCCTGCGGAATCCTCTCACACGGCTCCGATCGGAGGTATTCGAACACATGATAAAGGCGCGGCTTTTGCACGGCGGTAAAGCTCGTCACACCAAAAAGCGGTGATTCTCCGACAAACAGCCTGACGTCGGTACCCCTGACGATCCTCAACTCCTTCATGCGGCCGCCTCCTCTATCATGCTCAGGCGCGCCGTGACGTCTCTGTATTCGACGCGGGCGGCGGTATCGTAGCCGATGCCCGACAGAATCAGCACATCGATCGCGTTTTCATCATCCTGCTTTTCGAGCGCGTCCATCAGCAGTGTACTTGCTCTGAGCAGTGCCGATCCCGAGCTGCCCTCGGGCGCGTAGACGCGAAGGCACAGCTCGATCTCATGGAGCCTCCCCGCGCATCCCTCGGCGGTTTGATTACCGATGAAAAAGGTATTCGTCTTTTCTTCTCTCTCGGTAACAGCTACCGTATATTTTGTGACGGGGCTGGGTGTTTTATGTGCGGGATAGCCCGGAATGAATTCGAACGCCCTCACCGCGCCGTAGCCCTTGACGCGCGTGATCCATTCATCAATCCTGTTCACGATCGAAGTCGTCATAATAATCCTCCTTACGCCTGTATTCCGGCATCAAGATCGCCCATACATAGATATCCTCATCATGCGCGGCAAAGATCTCCGCCGTCACCACCGTGTACCACGTGTGCTTGCACAAAATGCGCATACCGTCCTCCAGCGGTCGGTCACCCGGCCCGATATACAGCAGATAGCGGTTATCAAAATAGCCTGACGGGATATAGCGATCGTTGATATACAGTCGGTGTCGCCGCCTGAGCGGCTGGACAAAGGCCTTGGTGACCTCTGTCCTGCCGCCGCGGGAGATTCGAACGGTGTTGCCGAATTTCTTCAGTGCGCGGTCGAGATAGCTTGTCATCTTCATACTCTCACACTCCTGAAGGCAAAATCACCGCCGAAATCGATGATGTCGGATATGTCCGCCTGCTCCGATTCCCAGAGCTTCTGCGCCGCCTGTCCGATCGCCTCCATGTTCATCTGCACGTCGCCGACCTTGAACGACTTCAAGTCATCCAGGCGACCCATCTGACTGACGCGGTAGAACGCGTAGACCGCGCAGGCATGCTCGGCGCGCCGCAGATCGCTTTCGCTGAGCTCGCCGCACTTCGATTCGAACAGCGCCTTGCAGTCCTCGATGATCGGCAAAAAGCGCGACACATCCTTCATCTCAAAGCCCGACACCAGCGTAAAGCGTTCGATGATCTCTTTGAAACGCAAGTGTCATGCCCTCCTTAGTAGCTCAGCTTCTTAGCCGCGCCGTTATAGATCTTCGCAAAACCGGCGATACAGCTGATCGACGCCTTCTCGAGCTGACGATCGATCAGCTTGTCGTAGTCGACCACTACGTCGCCTGCCACGACCATCTCCAGCGCGCAGTTCTTGTCCAGACCGATCATGTTCTTGCCGTTCAGCGCAGTGGTGTGGATAAGGTTCGCGCCAAGCGGTGTGATCATCTTGCCGCTGCCCTGGAAGTTCAGACCCGCTACCGCGTCCTTCATCTCAGACATAGTGAGCAGGTCGGTCATCGCGGGAGTGCCGGCAAGCACGGTGTTCAGCTCAAAGGGGGCAAGAGATGACCACATATTGATCAGGTCGGCATAGCTCAGGCTGCCCGCAGATGCGGGAGTGACGCTGCCGCAGCCGTTCTGGTTGCCGTCTCCGTTGAGGATGACGTCCACCGCGTCAGCCATCTGGGTGCGCGCGATATACGCGCCGATCTGCTTGAGGGTCACGGTGAAGAGGTCGATGCGCTGGAAGCGCAGCGCCTCATAGCTTGCAACCAGCATTCTGCCGCGCTTGTGCAGGCGCACCAGATGATCGCTGGTCTTAATCTCGGTCGTCGGGATGAAAGCGCCCTCGGCGACGCGCTTGAGGCTCTTGTCGTCATCACTCAGGCTCGAGGTGCAGGAGCGGTAATCCATGCCGTCGATCTTGGTGACAGTCGCCACGATATCGCTCAGCATATCGGCTTCCTCTCTTCCCGCATTGACAGCGCGGCTGACATACTCGGGGAAGAGCGCCGCCGAATCGGTAGTGGCGAAGAACTTTTCGATGGTATCGGAGCCCTTGCCGCTGACCTTGATATCAAAGCGCTTGAGCTGACGCGAGAACGCGTCCAGACCCTCCAGCGCAGTGCCCTTATAGTTCTCGGAAGGATCCATTTCCTCCAGGATCTCGGTCAGGGATCTGCCTGCCTGATACATTCCCTTTTCCAGATTGATTTTTTCAAAATTAGCCATATGATCTCCTCCTATTACAGAATAAAGCCGACGGTGCTGTCATCGGTATAGACGACCAGTCTGTCGATGCCGCTCTCAGCCGCCTTGACGCCCGAGGTCGCCGCCGCGAGCTTGACATAGCCGACGTTGACGGTGCCGGACTTAGTCGCTTCTACATAGCCCTCGAGCTGCACCGCGGCATAGCCGCCGTTCTCGCCGACGCACACGCCGATGAAGCTGTCGTTGGCTGCCGCCTTAGTGACCTTGCCGGAAGCGGACATCTTGACGAGGTCGCCCTTCTTGACAGTGTCGGTGCATTCAAAGGTCAGGACATTTTCCTTAAAACCTGCAAAACTGATATTCATAGTTACCTCCGTTTAGATTCTGAATTCTGTGTTGCCGACGGGCTCGTCGGCATCATTGCCGCTCAGCTGAACCTTGACCTTCTGTTCCTTGTGGCTGAGCGCCTTTAAGAGCGACTTTGCCTCGTCGATGCTGAGCTTGGAGAGAATACCATTCTCGACCGCAAAATCGAGCTGTACACCCTTATTCCTGAGGGCGGTTTTCAGGTTCTGTACCAGCTCCTCGCGGTACGCCTTGGCGTACTCGCTGTCGCTCTCCAAGCGTTCGATATACTCCTTCAGCGAGGCGGCCTCGCTCTTAGTGAGCGTGACCTCATTCTCGCCTGTCAGAGCCTTACAAATTTCGTTCATATCTTTCTCCTTATATCCTTTTATCACACCTGCCGCACGCTGTGCGGGCACGGCGACAAAGCTGAATTCATACGCGTCCCTCGGCTCAGTCAGCTCGCCGTAGCATAGCTCGCCATCATACTCTCTGCCCTTTTGATGACTGCACAGCGGCGAGTGCATCTCATTGCGGCAAATGGAACAAACGGTGTGTCCCACACTGCAGCCGACCGAAACCTCCTTGACAATGCCTGCCTCGATCGCCTCGATCAGCTCCGCATTACCCTCGGTGCGGCGGATATACGCCCTAGCCGTCAGGCGGAAGAGCTGATCGCCGCGCGAGGTGCACATGCCGTCCACGCTCTCGACCTTGCAGGAAATGATCCTCGCCTTTTGATTTTTAGCGGTCGGATCGTGATCGATGATGCCAGTCTTGCCGACAAAGAGCTTTTCAAGCGCAAACAGCGACTCCACCGTAAAGCTCTCATAGTCGCGGTCAATGTCGTTGTCGCACAGCGCCACCGAGAAGAGATAGACCTCGTCGGCGCTGAGTTCACGCCGTGAATACCGATTCACGAGCACCATCTCCTCCTTCAGATCGACGCTGTCCGCGCTTTTGATCACCTGTCCGTTCTTCATCCGTTCACCTCCGTACTCTGTTCGATCTGCGCCGCACGCGCGTTATCCAGCCGTGCCGACGCGAGCTCCGTTTCATCCTGTAGACTGATATTGCTCCACTCCACGCTAACAGCGGGATTCAACCGCACGGAATCCAGATAAATCCGCGCGATCTTCTCGATCACCGGTGTGAGCAGGGAGCGATAATAATCGATCTCCGAGGTCAGGATATCCGCCTGCTGTGAGGACATCCTCTCGGTCGATGACCAGGACAGTCCCAGCAAAAACGGCGGGATCGAGAGCTTTGCCGTGATCTGCTCGAGCACATGGCGGATCGGGATATCGCAGTCGATGATCTGACTGTCCGCGCCGATCGCGCGGATATTGACGTCGCCGACCGATACAAAGTCGCACACCCTGCCCTTATCGCGCATGGCGCGGCTCCATTCCTCTGCGATCTCCTTGACGCGCTGACGCGCGCCGACCGCGCCGGAGCCCGCGGGCGGGTGATAGGTCACGGCATAGCGCACGTTACCCGCACGTTCAAAGTTCTGTCCCACACAGCGGAATATCTTCATCAACAGCTCGCTGACAAACGGTAATCCGCTGAGGATCGACGTACCGTGCAGGGTGCCCGGCTGCGGATTGAGCAGGGTCAGGCAGATCAGCTCGGGATGCTCAATCTCCTTTGCACAAAGGCTATTCGGGAAGATGCGAACATCCACGGGACTATCGCCCATACGCAGGGTCACCGCGTCATCGGGCGCGTTATACAGCGCCGCGATACCGCCGTCCTCATAGGTCACAATCTCGCCCACCGCTCTGCCGCAGGTCAACAGCTGGTCAAAGTACGAGCTGATAAAGGTATGCAGTCCCGTGCCCGTACCGCCGACCGAGATCCCCGATACAAAGCGATCCAGCATTGCTTGCGCCTGAATGTCGGCACATTCGATCGTGAACTCTCCCAGCAGGCGAATCAGCTTCATGATCGCCGCATCGATGACCGGCACCTGATCTCTCAAAGCGCGGTACAGGCGCATTTCATGCGGCTGATCCGACAGGTGTAACGGAGGGATGATCCCCCTGTCCGCCGTTGTACAGGTCTGCACATCGGGCACATGAGGGCGATTTTTTTTCGAAAACAATCGCAAGATTTACCTCCTGTTGTGGTTACATTCGTTCGATAAAGGTAAAGTTGAGGGGCTCCTCATTCGCCTTTATATAACTGACAAAATATCGTATGTCATCCATCGCGTGATCGTCGCGCTTGATCACCGTGTCCATCGGCTTGTTCTCGTCCCAGCGATAGAGCGAGAACTCGCGGATCGCGTCGGTGCAGGCGTCACAGATGACGATCTCCCCGTCCCGCAGCGCCTGGCTCGTCTTGCGGATGCCGTCGATGACGTTGTTATCCGCTCTGACGACGGGATACCGCCCATGCCGCTCGATCACCTCGATGAAGCTGGCGGCGGACGGATCGACGATCACCGCAGTCGGCAAAAGCTCACCCAATAATTCTGTTAAAGAATTATAATGCTCCTCATCTGTTCTGCTTTTGCCCTCTTTTCGCGCGTCATAATAGCTCTCGCGCAGGCGATACCAAATATCGCCCTTTCGCCCCCACAATCCCATCGAAGTCGGATTCACCGTGCCGTAATCGCAGGAGACACAGTATTCCTCCATCTGTAGGTCGGGCGGCGGGATGAACATACCGCTGTCGCCCATAAAGGGGTAGACAGCGCCCGAGACGCTCACCCATTCTCCCTCGATGAACCGACGGTAAAAAGCGCCCGTATACAGGCTCTCATACCGCTTGAGCATCTTTTGAGAAAGAGAGGGGTTGTCCCGCATCCGAAAATGGATATACAGCGCGTTCTTTCGCTTTTTATTCTGTATCCATTCCCGGTAAAACCAGTGTGAAGGATATTCGGGGTTGCAGTTGAAGAAGAACCGCGAGCCGCTCACCGAACAACGCGCCAGCGCCTGCTCCACAAACGACTTCGGCATCAGCGCCACCTCGTCAAAGAGCACGCCCGACAGGGTGACCCCTTGAATCAGCGAGGCGGAGCCTTCATCCTTTCCCGAAAAGAGAAAAAAGGTATTTTCATGTTGTCCGTATCGGATGATCAGGCGGTTATTGCTCACGCTCTCTTTGACGTCAAAGCCAAGCTCCTTCAGGCAAGGCAAGAGAGGCAGGATCACGTTGCGCCGCAGCGCTGTGATTGTCTTGCCGCAAAAGCCCAGCAACGCGCCGTCAAAGGTCACGCTCGCCCACAGAACAAAGGACAGCGACAGCGCAAAGGTCTTGCCCGAGCGAACCGCGCCGTCACAGATGACGGCGTCATAGCGCTCATATCCCGAGCCCTTCGCCCACCAGAACATCGCCTTGAGCTGTTTTTCGGACAGCGATTTATAGGTCATCGGTCTCACTCCCGGAGCGGCTGCCGAGTGCTTCGGCGGAAGAAAGGATCGCGTCCAGTAACCCCGAACCGCTCTCCTGCTCCGCGCTGCTGCTGAGCAGCTCCTGCAGCTTATCGATCGCCTTGATCCTGTCGTAAAATTTCATTTCGATCCCTTTGTCCGTGCGCTTGATCTCCGATACATTTCTCAGGTCGAGCATCCTCAGATCCCCTTCCCTGAGGTCATCCCGATAAAGCAATGTCAGAGCGTCGCTCACACCGCCGTAGGCGAGCTTGTACAGACCGCAGATCGCGGTATGCTCATATACTGAGCGGATATTCTCGCATCGGCGACGGATCTCGCTGACGATCTCCTCACGCGCGGCAAGCTCTGACCACGCCCTCTCGGGGTGCTTGTAACCCGCTTCCCGCGCCGCTTTGATCGGATCGGCAACTACCGTCATCAGACGGCAAAATTCTTTTTCTCTCGGTTTCATCTTATCCTCCTATTACCGGTCTCACCTATGCCGAGAAAAAGAAAAAAGTTGCATAAAACTATGCAACTCTGAAAAAAATAATTAAAAATCTTATTAATTTTAAGAATCCCCTGATATAAGGGAGCCTTACTCTATCCGAAAGGATCTGATCCCATCTTCACCGCATCCTATGAAGCCAACCGCCAAAAGCTCTCCACCCTGCTGAGATGTGACGACTGCTTTGACATCATCGAGCGCAACATCGTCATCTCGGGCAAGAAGGCCGTCATCTTCTACATCAACGGGCTGATCAAGGACGACATCATGGAGAAGCTGATGGAGTTCTTCTATAACCATACCAAGCCCGAATACCTCTCCTCCGCCGAGGAATTCTGCCGCCACTGCGTTCCCTATGTCGAGATCAGCATCGTCGACCAGCCCGACGCGGTTGTCAAAAATGTGCTCAGCGGCATCCCCTGCCTGATCGCCGAGGGCTTCTCCGCCGCAATCGCCTTTGATATGCGCACCTATCCCCAGCGCTCCACCTCCGAGCCCGAGGATGACAAGGTGCTGCGCGGCAGTAAGGACGGCTTTGTCGAGACCGTCATCTTCAACTCAGCGCTGATTCGTCGCCGCATCCGCTCCGCGAATTTCGTCACCAAGGCGATGACCGTCGGACGCGAGAGCAAGAGCGACATCATCATCTGCTATATGGACAACAAGGTCGACCACACGCTCCTGCACGATATCACCGACCGTATCAAGAACCTTGATATCGCCAATCTGAGCATGAATCAGCAGAGCCTGATCGAGGCGCTCTATCAAAAGAAGTGGCTCAATCCCTTTCCCAAGATCAAATATACCGAACGCCCCGACGTCGCGGCGGCGGTCTGTCTGAAGGGCAACATTGTCATCCTCGTCGATAACTCCCCCTCCGCACTGCTCATCCCGACCTCGATCTTCGACGTCCTCGAAGAAGCCGACGACTACTATTTCCCGCCCATCACGGGCACCTATATCCGCATCACGCGCTATCTGATCACCATCGCCTCCGTCCTGCTCACCCCGCTGTGGCTGTTATGCCTGCAAAATCCCGAGCTTGTCCCGCCGGTCTTTCAATTCGTTTTGAATGTCGAGCCTACCAGCCTGCCGATCTACTGGCAGCTCATCATCATGGAGCTGTGTATCGACGGACTACGCCTCGCGGCGCTCCATACGCCGAGCTCCCTGACCTCCGCCATCGGCATCATCGGCGCGATCGCGTTCAGTCAGTTTGCGGTCAACGCGGGATGGTTCACCACCGCCTCGACCCTCTACGTCGCCTTCGTCACCATCGCCAACTACAGCCAGCCGAACTACGAGCTCGGCTTCTCGCTGAAATACGCGCGCTTCATCCTGTTGACCGCCACCTATCTCGGCAACATCACGGGCTTCATCATCGGGATCCTGATCCTGCTCTTCCTGCTCGCAAGCAACAAGACCATCAGCGGCAAAAGCTACCTCTACCCCCTCATCCCCTTCAAGCCCAAGGAGCTGAAAAAGAAGCTCACCCGCACCCGCATGAAGCAAAATTGATCTATGACATTAATAGCCCTACCGTCACCACACTGATGACGATCGCAGTGAAATCCGCCAAGAGCGCTGAGAACAGCGTGTGGCGGATTTTTGTGATGCCTGCCGCGCCGTAGTACATACTCACCGCGTAAAAGGTCGTTTCCGTCGAGCCTGCCACCACGCTCGCGCATCGTCCGACAAAGCTGTCGGGGCCGTTATTTTCATAGATGCCTGTCAACAGCGCCGTCGCGCCCGAGCCCGAGACCGGCCGCAGCAATCCCATCGGCACCAACTCGACAGGGAATCCCACCTTCTCCGCAAGCGGTCGGATCAGCCCCGCGAGGGCGTCCAGCGCACCCGACGCGCGCAGTGTGCCGACCGCTACCAACAGCGCGATCATCGTCGGCGCGACAAACTTCACCGTCGCAAAGCCCTCCTTGGCGCCCTCGATGAAGCTGTCAAAAATATTTACGCGCTTGAATAATCCGTAGACGCACAGCGCAGTAACGATGATCGGGATGACCGCTTCCATCTTAGCCTCCTTATCAGATGGGATGACGCCAGCGCGGCAGTCAGCGCCGCCGCCGAGGTGATCCATACGCACAGCAATACATCGAAGGGCTGTGCCGAGCCGTAGCTCTTCCTGAGCGCCGCCACCGTGGTGGGAATCAGCTGCATCGACGCCGTGTTCATCAAAACGAACGTCACCATGCTGTCTGTCGCCGTATCATTCAGGCTGTGCTTCTTCAACTCCCCCATCGCCTTGATTCCGAGCGGCGTAGCGGCGTTACCCAGTCCCAACAGGTTCGCACTGATGTTCATCGAAATATAGCGGAATGCGTCCGAATCCACCGCGACGTCGGGATATAGCATCCTCAAAAGCGGCGCAAACAGCTTAGACAGCTTCTCGATCAGTCCGCAGTCCTTGGCGATCCGCATGAATCCCGACCACATAATCAGCATGCCGCTGATAGAGATCAGCAGCTCGATTGCCGACCCTGCCGCCTCGGGAATTCCCGTGCTCATTTGGTCGATACTACCGCTGAACACCGCATAAATAAACGATATCGTGATCATCGCGCCGAACACATACGACATCCATTCATCCTCCCCTTATCTTAGTCATCAAAAATCGGCCCTTGAATTTGTACATGTTTTACAAAATTCAACAATCTTTCTATATACCTTGACATGAATACCTGCTTTTGGTAAACTTTTGTCAGAAACAGAAACAAAAAGGAAGTACCAAAATGAAACCTGCCGGATTTTTATGTAAAATCGATAAGCTGGGGCGCGTCGTGATTCCCAAGCCCCTGCGCTCCAAGTATGCTCTGCACACCGATGACACGATCGAGCTCTTCACCGAGCCTGACGCGATCATCATCAAGAAGTATGCCATGAGCTGTACCTTCTGCGGCAACAGCGAGGACTTGACCGACTTCAAGGGCAAGCCCGTCTGCGCCGATTGCCTGAACAAGCTTAAGGAGCTCAACTCCTAATCACAATATACGAGAGATCAAATCATTATATACCATCAGGAGGTCAAAATGAAAAGAGAAGACTATATTTCCTGGGATGAATACTTCATGGGCGTAGCGATATTGGCAGCGAAGCGCTCCAAGGATCCCAATACTCAGGTCGGCGCTTGTATCGTCAACAAAAGCAAACGCATCCTCAGCACCGGCTACAACGGTTTTCCCTACGGATGCTCGGACGACACCTTCTCATGGGAGCGTGAGGGCGAGGACACCAAGTATCAGTATGTCGTACACGCTGAGCTGAACGCCATCCTCAACGCGCACGGCAAGTCCCTCGAGGGCGCCCGTCTCTATGTCGACCTCTTCCCCTGCAATGAATGCGCCAAGGCGATCATCCAGAGCGGCATCGCCGAGGTGGTCTATCTCTATGATAAATATGCCGATCAGCCGGATACCATTGCCTCCAAGAAGATGCTCAATGCGGCAGGCGTGCGCACCACTCAGCTCAACCTCCACCGCGACACCATCACCATCGACTTCAACCGCAATAAGTAGTAATACTAATCCTTAATAACGAAAAAGGCGACGCTGCTTGCGTCGCCTTTTTTATGCACGATGATCAAATTTGTATTTTTCAATGATCTGCGCGTAGTTATCCATCACACCGGGGATGATCTCCTCCCATGTGGTTGCGATCTCCTTCTGCGCGCCCTTGCCGACCTTTTCGAGCAGACCGGG